>Ga0193752_1000137_pt1 | contig 96657 bp, 85 predicted proteins | sample H1c1metaG_FD_144924 | JGI IMG/M metagenome (GOLD analysis project Ga0193752, IMG submission 144924) | Soil microbial communities from a riparian zone of the East river system, Colorado, United States - H1c1 | ecosystem: Environmental > Terrestrial > Soil > Riparian zone | place: USA: East River... | reverse complement strand
GAACTAAAAGCAGATCGGAGACAACAGCAGAGACCCGGCATGAACAATGGTATTAACCAGGAATCACAGTGGCAAATCAAACCAACCGAAAGGCCCATCCGGCGAAGGGAAGAACCGAGTGAACGCCATGACCGTGCAGCATCAACAGTGCAACAATAGCAAAGCAGACTTGTGCAACTAACATTAACAAAGCAGCCTTGTGAAATGCAAAATTATCGAAGCTAATTTGAGCCACTATTGTAAGAAATCATTTTGTAAATCAGGCCAATCTGACCAAGATGATACATATCATGTTCTAATAATCCGACTAACAACCATTCATAGTTTAGGTTGCCTGACCACTTACTTTCCAAAAATGAGTCATCCTTTTTTTCCAACAAAGCGATCAATTCAGACTGAGTGTCATCCAGTTGTTTTTTAAGATAAGCCCATCCATTTTTCTTTAACTGCCCGTTGGAGATCCAGTTGTTTGGCGAGTCCATAGTTAGCCTGGCATGTCTTCCAAACTGCAGCCTTTCGATTAATTCTTTACGCCATTCAAGAATATGAGATGTTACCTCTGCTATACTATGAACATAGCCATGCGGCTTTATCCATGCAGTTTCCTCATTAACCAGTTTTAATTTTTTTTCCATGTCTTCATTTACCCAGCTGCCACCATAGTATGTTTGTTGAAGCTGGAAGATGTAACGTTTAATCAGGGTGTTATGCATAGTTGATGTTTGTTTGCGTGAAAATTCCTTTTAGATGGTGCCAGGTGCGGATAGGCATTTAATTTGATTTCCCAATTGCATGAATATGCCAGCAAAAAAATTTGCGTTCACCGGTCCAGGTCAGAAATTTCTGGTAATCACTCTTATTGGGGTATTGTTGGCCGTTATTTCCCTTGCCCAGCCTGCAAAATCTCCTGCTATAATTGCATACTATACCGGTCACTATAAAAGTATCGAAAATTACGACATCAGTAAATTAACGCATATTGTATATGGTTTTGCACGGTTGAAAGGAAGTAAATTAATACTGGGGCATAAAGCTGACACAGCAACAGTAAAAAAGCTCGTGAGCTTAAAAAAGCAGCATCCTGCTTTAAAAATAATCGTAGCCTTTGGTGGATGGGGTGGCTGTAAAACCTGCAGCCAGGTTTTTTCATCCGGGCCCGGAAGAATTGAATTTGCAGAATCTGCACTGCAATTGTTGAAATACTTTGATGCCGATGGGCTCGATCTTGACTGGGAGTATCCGTCTATTCCGGGTTATCCGGGACATAGCTGGTCGACGGACGATAAATCAAATTTTACCTTGCTGCTCAAAACAATCGCTGAAATGTTCAGCGGTGATAAGGAACTTAGTTTTGCTGCGGGAGCCTACCAGGAAAGCCTTGAAAAATCAATCGATTGGCGCGAAGCTGCCCGATATGTCGACCGCATTCACCTGATGACCTATGATCTGCGTAGCAGCAGACACAACAGTACAGGGCACCATGCGCCATTATATTCAACAACAAAACAAAATGAGTCTGCAGACTATGCAGTAAAATATCTGATTGATTCAGGTGTTCCAAAATCAAAAATTGTTATTGGTGCCGCATTTTACGGCAGGGTCTTCAGCATGACGGTAAGAGATAATAGCATAACTACAAGAGGTAATAATCTGCTTGATCAGCCTGGAAAGTTTAAACATTTTGTGTTGTTTTCAAAGTTGAAATCAATAGAAAGCGATCCTGGCGGGTTCCATTTTTATTATGATTCTATTGCTCAGGCTGCTTATGGTTTTAATCCACAACGCAAGGAGTTTGTAACATTTGATAATATGATTTCTGTTAAGGCGAAAGCAAAATACGTTCTCACGAATGGATTAGCCGGGATAATGTTCTGGGAGTTAAGCCAGGATAAGCCCCGGGATGGCTTTCTTTCAGTAATAACTTCAATGTTAGTCGTCCCCCCGGATAATCCGAAAAATGAATAAAGCTGTGGCAATGACTCCTACAATGTGAAACCAGGAACTAACTTCAAAGAAAGCAGAGCCAAGGTACCAGATAGCGTATAGAATAATTATAAAACTCAATAAATAATTGCCGGTCTTTTTTGTTGTGTCCATAAGATGATTCTCCGCGATGATTTGAACTTTGACAATAAAGTGGACCTGGAATGTTAAAGCTGCCTGGAATGTAAAAACGAGTCAAATCGATAATGTGTGAAATCTACGTCAATAATGTATCAAAATCTATGCTAACGGGCTAAAATTGCTCAGCTAATATGGATCGGGACCATTGTGTGATCCATATACCGCCTCCCTGAGACCTGTGGCAGAATTGCCTTCATAGGGACCATAGCTGGTTGGCCTGAAACTTGATTGCCTTTAATAAACAAAAATGTTACACCTAATATTTAAGTTATGAAAAAAGCAACACCACTATTAATCGCTATTTGTTCCGTATTTTTTGCATGTAACGATGCTGAACAATCTGATTCTGTAGATACAGCTGATTCAGCGAATGAAGCAAAAATCGATAGGGCCGAAGATTCAGGCACCACTGCAGCGGGGAACACAGCAATAGCATCAACACCCGTTGATGAGGAGACAGCTGACTTTTTTGTGAAAGCAGCAGATGGTGGCATGGCTGAAGTTGCCGCTGGTAAGTTGGCCCAGGATAAAGCGACCAATCCCAAAGTAAAAGAATTTGCGGGGATGATGGTAACTGATCATACTGGCGCAAATGCTGGTCTTAAGGAACTGGCAGCTAAAAAGAATGTTACGCTTCCAGACACCGTTTCGAATGATCATAAAGAAGGTGCAGCTGATCTTGCAAAAAAAACCGGGAAAGATTTCGATAAGGCATATATGAAGATGCAGGTAAAGGATCACGAAAAAGCTGTGGATCTGTTTGAAAAAGCTTCAAAAAATACAAAAGACACTGAAGTGAAAAGTTTTGTTGATGCTACCTTGCCTAAACTCAAATCTCATCTTGATGCTGCGAGATCATTAAACAAGTCTCTTTAAGCAAAAAGGTTTGATAAGCAAATTTTGAAAAATTTGGCAAGTAATTTATTGAATTCAAGTAAATACAAAATTGAATTAGTTCTTGAAAAATAACTTTTATAGAACCGAAAAAGGTCAGGCCAATCCTGGCCTTTTTCATTGAAGTTCATTTTTGAGTAACATTCACTTTTCAATAGTGTTCACTTTAAAAAACCAACTTCTCCATGAAACTATTTGATGACGAAACACTTCAATCGATCCGAAATGCGTTAATGCAAAAAGGAGAATCAGTTTCCATTGCAGAAAGTGTTACTTGTGGCCTTCTGCAATTTGCAATGTCTAACACGATGGATACGGTGGAGTTTTTCGAGGGCGGTATTACGGTGTATAATCCTAATCAAAAGTTCCGTCATCTGAACATTGAACCAGCTCATGCCCTCTCAGTTAATTGTGTTTCGGAAAGGGTAGCTATTGAGTTGGCTCAAAATGTAAGGATAAAATTCAACAGTGAATATGGAATAGGAATCACAGGTTATGCTTCTCCCGTCCCCGAATCCGATAACAAGTTATTTGCTTACTTTGCCATCACACACCAGTCACGGGTTTTGCATTCCGCAAGGCTTGATACAGAACCGAAGGAAGGCATAGGTGTTCAACTCTTTTATGTCAATGAAGTCCTTAAAAGTTTCGCCTCTACACTCCTTTCTGAGTTATGAGTTATGAGTTATGAGTTATGAGTTATGAGTGATGAGTTAGTGATGAATTATGAGTTGTGAAACTGACCAGGTTACACACTTACCACTCACTACTCCTTATCTTTTTTCATTATAAACACCGATTTCAGTGATTGCTGGTTGACCGGTAAATTCAAGAATTGATAATCTTATTTTGCTGCCCGTCACTTTAGGGAACCGGTGAAACTTAAATCTCTTTTTATTTTCACCGGTTATTAATGTTGTCCATTTGCCATCATTGAAAAATTCAATTTTATATCGACTGATATTAGCCGATTTTTCTGCGACAACAATAGTATTGAAGGGCTGACTCTTCATAAGATCAATTTCTATCCATGGCTGTTTGACTGTAGTATTTGAAATCCATGAAGATCTGAAGTCATCATCATTGGCAAAATCCATGATGTTCATGTCATCGCTCCAGCTTGAATTGGATGGCTTATTCAAAGCAAGGTTGGAGGAAATTATCGGTGCGTCAAGAGAAGGCAGCTTTGGTAATGGTCCATCGTTTTTCCATATTGCACCAATCTGTTTAAGCGCAGTCAAGGCGTTCTGATCGATTTTGCCATCACGATTCGGAGCCACGTTAAGTATGAAATTACAGCTGGCTTCGTTTAGTGGTATCAAAGTTTCTTTTATGAGCCTGGCGGGATCCTTAACCGGCTTGTCTGGAAAATCAGTTTTCCAGAACCATGAACCATTTATCGGGAGACAGGCCAGGGAGGGCATAGCTGAAGTTTCTTTCGCAAGCTTTTGACCGGCACCCATTTCATATGTTTTTATATCAGTATAATACATGCCTTCCCCGGGATATTTTGCACCGTTGAGATCCATCAGCAAACAGTCGGGTTGAAGAGATTTGATGAGCAGATAAATTTCATCGAATGGAATTTCATCATAGGAAATCCTTGACCAGGGAGCATCCCAGCCGTCAATAATAAGTGCTTCAATCTTACCATACCTGGTCAGCAATTCTGTTATCTGCGCCTTAACCATAGTGATATGTTTTTTTGTGATCTGGTGGGGGCGAAGCTTATGATGCGTGTCCAGGATAGAATAATATAACATCACCTTTAGTCCATTGTCGCGAAAAGCTTTGACATAGTCAGCGACTATATCTCTTTTGTATGGACTATTCATCACACTGTATTCAGTTGTTTTTGTATCCCAGATACAAAAACCGCTATGATGTTTTGTTGTCAGGCAACCGTAAGTCATGTTTGCCGATTTTGCTGCTTTCGCCCACTGATCACAATCCACGTTGGTTGGAGCAAAAGTAGAAGCGGGGGCTTCCGGATCAGCCCAATCGTGATCCATATAGGTGGGGATATTATAATGAATAAACATTCCAAAACGATAATCGATAAACTTCTGTTGCAAAGGTGCCAGCGATTCCGCAGACGGTTTTAGCATACCCTGACCTTGCACATAAAAGCAGGACAGAATTGTGAATATGCAGAAGGGTAGAATGGGTAATGATTTTGATTTCATTGGAGATAGATGATTTGATCTGCAAGATATGATGAAAAGCTATCCTAAACCTTGCAGAACTAAACCTGGTATGGTAGCGGTTATAGTCGCAGCCCACCTGGTGGTTGCCATTGGCAATAAAGAACTAAACCTGATTTGGCAACTGTTGCAGCCGGATCAAAAGCCTGCAAACATACTTGTAGATCTTCCAGGTGAGCTTTTGACAGAGATGAGCATTGGAGTGGACTGTGCATAAAAAAACCGCTTAATAAGCGGTCAGATCTGTTGTTATAACAGTAATTCTTTTTGGGCTAAACAATCAATACTACAATACTTTGTGGCTAAGGCTGATTTCGTTTTGTCGGTAATCTCCGTTCCTGGTTTTGACGAACCACTACAGCTGGTTTAAGACTAGGGTAACCCTTCTTTAAAACTTGTACAGTGTCTTTCAGCAATTGAATTACAGTTTTCACGGTTTGATTTGTTTAATTAGTGCTAATGGTTTTTAGTGCTAATGGTTTTGTCCTTGTTGAATCCTGGTATCGGCAACTTAGATGCTGATAGCTAATCGGAAGATTCAATTGTTGTTTAAATGGTAGTTATTCGATTAGAGTTGTAAAATAGGGTTTTTTAAAGGACGAAGTACGATCTTTTTGGTTTTAGAAGGATGATTTAAGGATTCTTTTGGTTTTTTCGAAGGATCGGAAGTTTTTTAAAGGATCGGATGGTTTTTAGGATTCGGATGGTTTTTCATGTTTTGTTGGATCAGTTGGTTTTTCAGCGATCTTAAGATCTGTTCATTACATGGAATCGTTGGATTGGTGGTTTCAAAGGATTCAGCGGATCAATTAGTTTTCAGGTACGTTTAGTTGGCTTTTCAGGGATCGGGTTGTTTTTTGGATCTGGCTGGTCTTTTTAAGGATCTTGTTGGTTGTTCTAAGGATCTTGTGGCTGTTTCTAAGGATCTTGTTGGTAGTTCTTAGGATTTTGTAGGTCGTTCAAAGGATCTTGTAGGTCGTTCAAAAGAAACTTGTTGGCTGTTCTAAGGGTCTGATTGGTTTTACTTAGGGTTGGCTGGTTTTTTAAAGGATTGGTATTCTGTTATTTGATTTCTTAGGATTGGATCAGGGTCTTTCAGGATATTGTTGGTTCTTCAGGAATATTTGTTTTGTGCTTGTTTCTTATTGTGATATAAAGATGGAAAAACAAACTTGTGTTAAATAACTTATTCGGTGAATGGCCGGGTTTCTTCGATTTTTGGGCATTTATTGTTGAAAATGCCAACGGGAGACTGAAAACAGCAAGAAAAGGCTAAAAACTCAATAGGTTGGAATCTCCTGGAGCCCATGCAATATGAGCCAATAGCCTTCAGGGAATTAGCAAAGTTCAGACAACTTTAAGTTGAATGGAATACCCTTTATTAACTGAATGGAATAGCTGTTTAAATTGAATGGAGCTGAAGCAAGGCTGGAATTTCCTTTAATCCAGTGGCTGGGTCAGGTTATTTTACGGGTATGATTTCCAGGAATGTGGTAATCATGTCTTCATATTCATCAAAAGAAGATGGTTTTGTAAAAACCATTGCAGCCCCGAGGTTCGTGCACTCGGTCATTAACTTATTATCGCAATAAGTTGAAAAGATAACCACAGGTATGTGTTGATATTTATTGTTTTTTTTCAATGCGTCCAGCGTCTGCATGCCGTTCATCTTTGGCATATTGTGATCAAGAACTATCAGATCAGGCAGGGTATCAGAATCAAGAGTTAATAAAAACCCAAGTAGTTCCTGGCCGTTTTCAACACTGCCTGTAAGTTGCACATGTTGATTTTCAGAAAGGATTTCTTCAAACATTTCCCGGTCATCTATATCATCGTCAGCCAGCAAAACGGTTTTTCTTTGCATTATTTAGGTTTTATTTTTGAGCCTGGTTTCTTGCCTGAAGGTCAAAATTATGGTAAATCGTGCACCAAAACTTTCTTTACTTTCTGTCTTTATCAGGATGCTCATCCTTCAAAAACAGATGAAACATTAGTTGCCCTGGTGTTAGAATTTATCAGGATGCTCTGTACTGTGCCTGCTTATGGGTATGCGCGACTGTTTGGCTATCATGTGCCTGCTTATCGGGTATGTGCGACTGTTTTAATATAAAGTGTCTCGTATAAAAATGAAGACGCAAAATCTGCAGCTTCGCGCCAACGTTTCCGGGCGACGGAACCGGCATAAAGGGGGTTAAAATGACGTTGTAATTCATGACCCTTGCCTTCATATATCTTCAACACATTAGGAATGCTTAACCTGGTTGCTTCACGATGAATCGCAGCGCTACCGAACATGGGGGTGTCATCAAAATTTATAGGAACTACCCGGTCCTTAGATCCGTGTACACTTACTATAGGTACCCTGGCATTTGCCAACCAGGTTGTATCATAGATTGCTCCCCAGAAATTAACAACCGCTGCGATCTCTTCCCTGTTATGTTCCGGTTTAGCAGCAACTGCAATCGCCGGCTTTATGAGATGCAGCATTTCCGCGGGGCTGCTATACACTATTTGCAGGGCTATCATTGCACCTGCTGAATGTCCTGCCATTATGATTTTTGAAGTATCAATGCCAAGATTCAAATGATTGCGTTTCAGATAACCGACTGCGATACCTGCATCTTCGGTTGCTTCCAGGCAGCCTTCCACGAGGTCATTAAACCTGCTCAGTGGTTTTTTTTTACTTAGTCTGTAATTGATTGAAACGCATACATAACCCATCCGGGCAAATCTGCGGCCCCATATCTTCATTCTGCTGTTACTTTTTGAGCCGAGCTTAAATCCACCCCCATGCATCAACACGATCACTGGTCTGTTCAAAGAGGAATCTCCTTCAGGATTATAAATATCCATAAGATAAGCTTTGGGTCGCCCGGCACCAGGTTCACCATAATAGATGTTTTTTTTCCGTGTGGAGGATTCAAATACGAGATCCCGGTATTTCACCTTGTCCTGTGCTGTTAGTTCTGAAAAGCAGGTAATAGTTAAGAGCAATAGCCTGAAAAATTTCATCCATTCATTTTTATTCTAAAAAAATTTCTGATAATCGTTACTCATACAATCTTATACCCACACAATGTTGTACCCACACAATGTTGTAGTCAAACAATGTTGTACCCCAATAATGTTGCACCTAAACAATTATATACTCACACAATGTTGACAAAAATCTTCCAACGGGTGTTTAATTCTGAATAATCATTAAATATACGGAGCAAGCGAATAAAATGTTTTCTTTCTACTCATATCAATGAGGTACAACAAACTACCCGGAAGATCTCATCTGGATGATGAAGTACACAAACTACCGCAAGGTCTCATTTGGATGATGAAGTACAACAAACTACCGCAAGGTCTCATTTGAATGATGAGGTACAGCAAACTACCGGCAAGGTCTCATTTGGATGATGAGGTTCAACAAACTACCGGGAAGATCTCATCTGGGTGATAATGCTTAAATTTGCAAAAAAAATTCTGAAACATCTTTCTGTCTTAAATAAATACTTCTGGAAGTACCGGTACAGGTTTGGATTTGGGATACTATTTATAGTGCTTTCTAACTATTTCGCCATCCTGGCCCCCCAGATTACCGGCTATATCTTCAACATGATACAGGAGTATGTGGATGGCACCAATTCCAAACTCCGAACCAGCAATTATGATCCCCTGGTAGATTTTTTTATAAGTGGATTGAATTCGCGTAGCCTGACTTTCGCCCAACGATTGGGATTTTTTGGCGCGGCCATCCTGATCTTCGCACTGCTCAGTGGATTCTTCCTTTTCCTTATGCGCCAGACGATCATTGTGATGAGCCGGCATATCGAGTTTGATCAGAAAAATGAAGTGTTTGCGCATTATCTCACACTTGATTCAAACTTCTATAAAACACATAGCACCGGCGACCTGATGAGCAGGATTGCAGAAGATGTAAGCCGGGTGAGGATGTATACAGGACCAGCTATCATGTACCTGGTTAACCTTGTTTTCCGGATCTCATTTTGCCTGTTTTATATGTTGAAAAAGGATGTTATCCTGACACTATATGTACTCAGTCCCTTGCCGATACTGGCTGTCACGATTTACGTGGTTAATAATATCATCAATAAAAAAAGTGAGAATATACAGGCAAAGCTTGCAGATCTTACCACCAATGCCCAGGAATCATATTCAGGCATCCGGGTAATAAAATCCTTTGTCCAGGAAAAGGCCATGTTCAGATTTTTTAACCTGAACAGTGAAGATTATAAAAGAAATGCTATTGGACTGGCTAAGGTGGAGTCAATCTATTTTCCAACGATGACGCTCCTGATTGGTTTAAGCACTTTGCTGACAATCATGATAGGCGGGCTATATGCTGCCAACGATCCTTCAGGTGAATACGTGAGTACCATAGTTGAATTTGTGATGTATATCAACCTGCTCACCTTTCCCGTTAGTGCCATCGGGTGGACGGCCAGTATGATTCAACGCGGGGCAGCATCTCAAAAAAGACTAAACGAGTTTTTACAGACTGAGGCTGTGATCAAGGACCCCATTCAACCGTCCACGACTCCTATAGCAGGTGATATTCATTTTGATAATGTAAACTTCACTTACCCGAATACGGGGATCCATGCTTTGCAGGACTTCAACCTTTATATCCGTAAAGGACAGAAAATTGCCATAATTGGTCACACCGGCTCTGGTAAAACGACCATCGCCCAATTACTTCTTCGGATGTACGACCCCGGTAGTGGCAGTATTAAAATCAACGGTGCACCATTAAACCAGTTATCAGTAAAGCAACTGAGGACCCAAATCAGCTATGTGCCACAGGATGTATTTCTGTTCAGTGATACAGTGGCAAACAATATCAGGTTCGGTAAGCCGGATGCAGGTATGGAAGAGGTAAAAGCGGCTGCATCGAATGCATATGTCGACAGAGAGATTATGGGTTTCAGCAAACAGTACGATACAATGGTGGGAGAAAGAGGAGTGACTTTGAGCGGTGGGCAGAAGCAAAGGATCTCTATTGCCCGGGCACTGATCGGAAAGCCTGAATTTGTATTGTTTGACGATTGCCTGAGCGCAGTAGATGCAAAAACTGAAAAAGAAATTCTAACCAATCTTAACCGTTTCCTTGAAGATAAGACTGCTATTATCATAACTCACCGGATTTTTACCTTGCTTGACTTTGATAAGGTGATTGTGCTTGAAGATGGTAAAATTGTGGAAGAGGGTACACATGATGAATTAATTGCACGTAATGGATATTATACATTTCTCTATAATCAACAAAGACACGAACAGGAGAATGTTGAGGTGTAAAACAGTTAGCAACTGTTCTTTTATGTTAGTCAATGTATTAAGTAACGGAAAAACTTTTAAGGAAATTTTGTCGATTCAAAAACAATATTATATTTGTAACTACTATTTTGTGAGACAGATAATTCTTAACTGTAAAAAAAAATCTAACAGTGGCGTACGACAATAATGAAAAAAGAATGGAAAGCGTTTACAGTAAGCGCATCAGAGCCGGGAAAAGAAGAACTTACTTCTTTGATGTAAGAGCAACCCGTGGTAACGATTATTATATTACCATTACTGAGAGCCGGAAGAAGTTTAACGAAAATGGGTACGACAGACACAAGATTTTCCTTTACAAAGAGGATTTTAATAAGTTTTTGAAGGCTTTGACTGAAGCAGTTGATTATGTGAAAACCGATCTTATGCCGGACTTTGATTTTGACGCTTATAATCACGACCAGGTTGAAGGCGCTGAAAACGAAGGTGAATTTGGCACTGAAAGCGTTGAAAGGGTAGTAGAACCCGAAATAGTGGCTGTAACAATTGCTGCAGCTGCCCCTGCTGCTGTTATTACTGCAGCAGTTGAGAATACCAGCGCTTCTGAAGAAGTTGATAAGTGGTAATACGCATTTAATAAAATATTTAAGCTCCTGTAAATCAGGAGCTTTTTTTTTGCACATTAAAAGTGAATTAATACTAATAAGCCAGTCAAAACGTTAGATGGGTACCCTGATAATCCAAAATACCCATGAAACAACGTTTACTCCTGTTTCTTATATCATGTTTTAGTTCTGCCTTTCTAATTGCACAAACCTGTGGCTCTGACATCTTTCTTGAGAAGCAGTTAAACTCAGATAGAAATTACCGTATTATCTCGGAACAGAATCAAAAAGCGATTGCAAAAGTAGTTGAGCAACAGAAAGCTGCCTCCGTAGTGGGTGCTTATTTTGGTATGCAGGCAGCGATTTATACAATTCCCGTGGTGGTTCATGTCCTTCATACCGGTGGTGCAGAAGGATCGCAATATAATCCTTCAACAGCCGATATCGAGGGAGCAATTAATTACCTCAATACGGTTTTTGATGGCACTCTTCCGGGAGGAGAGGGGGTAGGCGATATTGGAATTAAGTTTGAGTTTGCCACAAGGGATCCTGCCAACAATCCAACAACCGGGATTAATCGTGTGAACCTGGGGTTAATTCCTGATTATGTTAATTATGGAGTAAGATTACAGACTGCCAATGGCCTTACGGATAGCTATCTAAAAAGCCTGGTAAGCTGGAGTCCGGATCTGTATTATAACCTTTACCTCGTTAATAGAATTGATGGCAACGACGGAGCCTGCTGTACTCCCTTTGTAGCTGGCTATGCGCAATTTCCGGGATTATATACCAATACCGATGGTGCTGTAATTCTCGCTAAGGTGATGAAACCAAACTCAAAGACATTGCCGCATGAAATCGGTCATGCATTGGGGCTTGCGCACCCTTTTGAGGGCTGGATACAGGGAGTGTCTGGAAACCCGGATGTATGCGCTTCGAGTAATCCAGCAGTTTGCGCCACAACCGGTGACCTGATTTGTGATACCGATCCCATTTCACAACCTGCGGCTTTTGTTGCAAGAACCGGGACTAACCCTTGCACCGGTGGTTTATACAGCATCAATACGGAACACAATTTTATGAACTACACTGATCGGTTTACTTTATTTACACCTGACCAAAAAACGAGAATGTTGGCTTATATGACATTCCCCTGGCGGGCAAGCCTGGCCTCATCATGGGCCAGGGCGCCAGCCTATCCTTACAGTTTTTCCAGTCCCCTGGCTACCTGCGCATCGCCTTCATCGCCAGCCGGAATGGGTACTTTTGACGCAGGACTGGTTGGGTTCAGAGTGGATAACAGGGCCTTTTCTTCAGGTGTAACGGCAACCGATCCGGGATATATAGACAAATCGAATAGCCCGCTGCATCTGATCCCATTAAGCCATTCAGCTTCATATTCACTTTCGGCTGATGTGTTCAGTCAATTTTATCCTCAGCAACTTGCCGTATATATCGACTACAATAATAACGGTGTATTTGAAGCCGGCGAACGCCTGTTTCATGAAGATGATATTGCCGTGCCCGGAGCTTCAATCACCCGTTTAACAAGAAGCTTTACTGTTCCTGCATCAGCAGTTGCAAATACTGTCCTTCGAATGCGCGTGATCAATGAGGAATATTCTTATTATGGAAATGTAATTACCAATGGATGTTATACACCGGTTTATGGACAAACAGAAGATTTCCCTGTATTCATAGCAGGACTACTACCAGTTGACTACAAGTATTTTAAAGGACGCAAAACTGCGGATGATGTTCTGCTGGAATGGGGGATATCTATAACAGGTAGTACAAAAACATTCGATGTTGAGCGTTCGGTGAACGGTGTCAAATTTGAAAAAATTGGTACCGTGGCTTCCGGAGTAAATAAACACGACTATTCTTACACCGACAACGGAGCAGTTTTGCCTTTGTATTTCTACCGGTTGAAGCAGACAGATGCTGCCGGGCAAACAAAATACAGTTCAACGATTATCATTCGCAATGAAAAGTCACAGGAACAGTCGGTAAGGGTTACCAATCCTTTCACAGACGTTATTGATCTGAGTTTTGAGCAGACCTGGTCTGCACCGGCAACCATTGAGTTGATAGACCTGAACGGTAGACGAATCATGATAAAACAAATGCCGGCCGGGCAAAAAACGATGAAGATCGATATAAGCAACCGGCATCTTACTCCTGGGGTCTATATGCTGAAAGTGCGAGCAGGAGACCTGAATATTACAAAGAAAATCATCAAACAATAGTTTGCTGAATCTCAAAGAAAATCAAACAATAGTTTCCTGAATCACACAAATAAAAAAGCCCTCAAAAGAGGGTTTTTTTATTTGTGTGATTCAAATATTTTAGAGTCAGTTTTCTTTTGCTGTTTCCCGGTTTTTTTTGGCTGCAATTGACCTGGTGATTTCAGTCAAGGTTGAAGTCAGTACTTCAGGTGCAGATTTAAAATTTTTTCCTGGTTCAGGATGCGCACATTTTTGGATAGTGGGTGTGAGTCCACAAGCTTTGAAAAAATCATTCATCACCTGCTGAGACTGCTGAAAGGATGTATCAGTAGCCAACTTCTTTTTTATTCCCGTAACAATTTCAAGTCTTAAAGATTCCGCGAAACTATTTTCTTTATTATCAGTATTTCTGTCAGTAGAAGTCTGTGAAAAGGCGATTGAAACAGAGAATGTAAATAATAGAACGGGAATCAGTTTTCGCATGCGCTTAAAAGATTTGTTATTGAATTTGTCTTTTGTCTTAAGATTTTCGATAAACAGAAATGCACTTCTTTAACCGGAAAATTTAAATTAAGGAATTATTCCTTTAGTTGAACCGATTATTTTCTTAATCTTTTGAACAAATTAATCAGGTTATTCGTGGAGTTATCATGACCCTTCACTGGCTCATCGGTTTCTAATTCAGGTAATATCCTGTTCGCCAATTGTTTGCCAAGCTCTACCCCCCATTGGTCAAAGCTGTAAATATTCCAGATTATGCCTTGCACAAAGATCTTGTGTTCATACAGTGCAATCATTCTGCCAAGCGTTAACGGATCGATCAGTTTTACCAGGATCGAGTTCGTTGGCCGGTTACCGGAGAAGGTTTTAAAGGGAGCAATTTTTTTGATTTCGTCTTCGGTTTTACCGGCCGCCTTTAGTTCCAGTATTACTTCCTCCTCCGACTTACCGTTCATTAGTGCTTCAGTCTGGGCAAAAAAGTTAGAAAGCAGTTTGATATGATGATCCCCGATGGGATTATGGCTGATAGCCGGGGCGATAAAATCGCAGGGAATAAGCAATGTGCCCTGGTGAATTAACTGGTAGAATGCATGTTGACCATTGGTCCCGGGTTCACCCCAGATAACGGGGCCTGTGGAATAATTCACCGCTTTACCATCGCGACCAATATTTTTCCCGTTACTTTCCATATTTCCCTGTTGAAAATAGGCTGCGAAGCGATTTAAATACTGATCGTATGGCAGGATAGCCTCGGTCTGAGAACCGAAAAAATTGGTATACCAAAATCCCACCAGGGCCATGACTACAGGTATATTTTTTTCGAATGGCGTATTGCGAAAATGATTGTCAGTATAATTAGCACCCTTCAGTAGGGTTTCAAAATTATCATAACCAACAGTTAAGGCAATCGATAGCCCGATAGCGCTCCATAATGAGTAGCGACCTCCAACCCAATCCCAGAATACGAACATATTGGAACGATCTATGCCAAACTTCACAACATCTTTTTCGTTAGTCGACAATGCCGCAAAATGCAAGGCAATGTGTTTTTCTTCTTTTGCAGCTTCAAGAAACCAATTCCTTGCGGTCTGCGCATTCGTCATGGTTTCCTGGGTAGTAAAGGTTTTGGAAGCTACCAGGAAAATCGTTTCATCAGGTGTTACTTTCTTTAAAGTTTCCGCGATATGAGTGCCATCAACATTTGATACAAAATAAGCCTGTATACCCTTGATCCAATAAGGTCTGAGCGCTTCTGTTACCATCAGCGGGCCAAGGTCACTACCGCCGATCCCGATATTTACAATATACCTGATCTTTTTTCCTGTATAACCCTTCCACTCGCCGCTATGTATTTTATTGCAGAAGCTTTTCATTTGCTGCTGCACTTCTCTTATAGATGGCATTATGTCCTTGCCATCCAATATCACAGCGTTATCGGAAAAGTTCCTGAGGGCGGTATGCAACACCGCCCTGCCTTCAGTTACATTAATTGGAGCACCTTTAAATTGATCTTCAATCGCATCCTTCAATTTACATTCATCAGCCAGCCCGAGAAGCAGCTTCATTGTTTCTGTATTCACCAGGTTTTTTGAATAGTCAAATACCAGGTCATTGTCTTCAATGCTAAATTCGTCAAATCGGGAATTATTGTCTTTAAACAATTCCCTCATTCGTTTTGAAGCCATTCCCGGTTTATGCGCTTCCAGTTTTTTCCAGGCACTTGTTGTAGTAGGATTGATATTATTGAGCATAAAAAAAATTGAGATCTGAATAAAATTTATAACCGTCTAACATTGGGATACCCCGCGGTTGATATATGTGCTATTGTTGCAAGTATTATTGTTGCAATTATTAATGTTGCATGTATTAATGTTGCAGCTTTATTGATGTCGGCGCAATTTGCATAGCATCCAGTGCATGCAGGATCTTATCTACATCTCCTTTACTGATGTCAAGATGAAAAACCATGCGAATCTGGGTGGGAGAAATGGTCAGGCATTTGATGCCTTGTTCAAGTAATTGCTGCACTATCAACTTTGCATCTGTATCATCAGTCATTTCAAAGATTACGATATTGGTTTCAACAGGAAGTACGCCCTTTACAAATTCTTTTTCAAGCAGATGCTTGCCCACGCGTGCTGCGTTTTCATGATCCACCTGTAAACGGTCAATATGATATTGCAGAGCATAAACTCCGCTTGCAGCCATAAAACCGGCCTGGCGCATTCCTCCGCCAAAGACTTTCCGGATTCGTCTTGCTTTTTTTATAAACTGATGATTGCTGATCAGAATGCTTCCGATTGGGCAGCCCAGCCCCTTATTAAGGCAAACAGAAATTGAATGAAACAGTTCGCCATAAGACTTTGCAGATTGCCCGGTTGCAACTAGTGCATTAAACAGTCTTGCGCCATCCAGGTGAAGCCTTAATCCATGCGTGTCGCAGGTTTCCCTTATCAATTTTATTTCGGATAAATCGTAACAACTCCCACCGCCCCTGTTCGAAGTGTTTTCGAGGCATACCAGCGAAGTATGCGCCTTGTGTACATCATCCGGATTAATTGCTTTTTCTACCATAGCAGCTGTGAATCTGCCCCGGTCACCATCGAGTAGCCTGGTTTGTGCACCCGAATTGAAAGCAATTCCTCCACCTTCATACTGATATACATGTGCAGTTTTATCACAAATTACTTCATCACCCGGATGGGTATGCGCTTTTATCGCTATCTGGTTGCTCATTGTGCCTGTGGGGCAATACAAAGCTGATTCCATTCCAAACATGCCGGCAGCAATAGATTCAATTTCATTAACAGTGGGATCCTCACCAAACACATCATCGCCCACCTTTGCCCTGGTCATGTATTCAAGCATAGCTGGTGTTGGACGTGTTACCGTATCTGAACGCAGGTCGATCATAAAGAAGGAGAATTTTTTGATAAGGCTGAAAATTACCACAAATATTAATTCCATATACCTTTGCGCTGATAATTTACATAAAGATGAAAACAATAGGCATAATTGGTGGTATCTCATGGGTCTCTTCGGTTGATTATTACCGCATCATTAATGAACAGATAAATCATAAACTGAAAGGATTAAATGCCGGTAAAATAATCCTGTACTCTGTTAATTACGGTGAGATAAAGGAGTTAACTGATCAGAACAGATGGGCCGATATTGCCTCTCTCATAAAAGATGCAGCGCTCAAACTTGAATTGGCCGGGGCAGATTGCCTCATAATAGGCGCAAATACGATGCATCGGATTGCGCCGGAAGTACAGCAGGTTGTGAAGATCCCGTTGTTACATATTGCGGAAGCCACAGCTACTGCCATTCATGAAAAAGGGTTGAAAACGGTGGCCCTGCTCGGAACAAAATATACGATGGAGCTGGATTTTTTTAAGGATAAGTTGAAGTCCCTCGGTATCGCCACACTGATTCCAGACCTTTTTGATAGGGATCTTATCCATACAGCAATTTATAATGAGCTCGGTAAGGGACTAATGCTTCCTGAAACAAAATCAATGTTCCTGAATATCATGGCAGGGCTGAAGGAAAATGGGGCTGAAGGGATCATACTGGGCTGCACTGAAATTCCACTGCTGATATCGCAAACTGATTTTGATCTGCCCTTGTTTGATACCACCTTGATCCATGCAACTGCTGCAGTTGAATTCGCACTAAGTTGAAGTTGCCCTGATATGTCTCTTTTTGGCAATTTTGAAAATGACCGCTATTTCAGTCAAAGTCATGTTGATGAAAAATGACCGCTATTTCTGTCAAAAGGAGATGGTGATGAAAATGACCATTATTTCATTCAACGGAGATGGTGATGAAAATGGTCGCTATTTCTGTCAAAAGAGGTGGTGTTGAAAATGACCGCTATTTCAACCACTTCAGTTTGACTGAAATAGCGGTCATTTCAAAAACATGTTTTAAAGCAGACCAGGGCCCACCCCTGTGCCTTTCGCCGAGGTATTTTATACCCAAAAAAGGGCCGTCAAATTGTTGACGACCCATTTGATCTGAACCCGTGAGCTGTTATTAGTTATTATTAGTTTGAATGCATTTGCTGTTTTAAATTACTGGCACCGCTTTTAGCAGATTGTATCAGGTCCAGGACCCGTCTCCGGACATCCTCATGTAAACCCTGTACCTCGTTCTGAAAAATTTTGTTAAGTTCTTCAAGCTCCTGACCGCCTGTATGTTTGAAGCGACGAACACGGTTCTTTAAGTCTTCCGCTTTCTGATTTAATTTCCTCCTGGTTTCTTCACCGCTTTCAGGTGCATTCAAAACCCCGATCGCTAAACCCGCAGCGAAACCTGCAAGGGTTCCGATTATTATCTTTTGTATAATCATATACTGGCTTTTTTGTGAACTAATAATAGTTATTTTTCAATAACCTTGCCAGTTTGAACCTTGCCAGTTTGAACCATGCCAGTTGAACCATGCCAATTGGAACATGCCAGTTGGACCTTGCCAGTTGAACCTTGCCAGTTTGAACATCAAACCAATTGAAAAATTCAATAGGCTTTCCCGCTATTGCTTTAAAATGTTAATAGTTGAATTCGCAGCCGGGCTATCATAAACTACATGATAATTTCCTGTGGCAAGATGGGTGAGATCCAGCCTGGTTTTCTCGCCAGAGGTCCTGATCTGGTTCAGAATCAGGCCCTGGCCATTATATATCCTGATAGTTCCCTTATCTGACCCGGAAGGATGTATAATATATGTATAACCTGTAGATGGATTTGGATATGCAGCAATAACAAGGGAATCGGGCACGCCGCTGTTAATAGTAATCACAGCGCTATATTTCGATTTCCCATCAATGTCGACCATCTTTATCCTGTAATAGCTTTTACCAGCATTAGAGGGTGCCATGAAACTGTATTGCCTTAAATTATTTGAATTGCCCGCTGCTTTAGTACTGCCGATAGCAACGAAAGCATTGCCATCTAAACTTTTTTCAACAATAAATTTATCACTATTGCTTTCGGAAGCCGTTTGCCAGTTTAGTTGTATACCATTGTTTAAAGGCTTTCCTGAAAAAGATTTAAGCGTGGTGGGAAGAATGAGATCAACATTAAAAGCCTTATTGTTGTAAGCCACAAATCCAACATCGGAATCACCACTAAGGGTAATTTTGAAGTATGCGATGTTTGCAATATTTGAAGCATTAATGCCAAAAACTCCAAAATCACCTGTCCATAACCTGATTCCTCTTTCTGTTTTTGTAAAACCAGTTCCAAGTGTCATAGGGTTGGTGCTGGCTTCATAAAAATCAGCCACCCAGGTTCCAACCGAAGGAATGTTACTTAATATGATATCAACAGAGTTTCCTATCTGGTTGCCATTAATATCAGTGAATTCATAGCGGTCAAATTGTGAACCGGATGGATCTGCTGTTTGCGTAATCACCATATCAGGAATGTTATCATTTATGGCAGCCAGGTCAATATTGCTTATCGCAAATGATAAAGAACCTGCCGGGAGATTGGCGACGCAGGTACCGATATTCAGACCCTTAATTCCGTCTGTAAGATAATATGGGATATTGTTTGCAGGCGAGGGGTTGCTTTTACCATTTGTAACTCCATCGTATCTCTCTCCAAGCCCGATTTTTGTATTTGCGTTTGCACTACCTGTTAGCAAACTAACCGGAAGTGCCCTGTAATCACCAGGCACAAACAGATTTCCATTCGAAGCGAGGCTTGCATCATTTACTCCTGTTGAATAGCGGACACCGTTGTGTGAAAATGATAAAAGATTGTGACTATTATCTGGTTTAACCAGGCTGATTGCCCCCGTACCTGATTTCCAATAACCATTGTAGTCGGTAATTATTTCGGTGATTCTGAACTGGGATTGGGAAAATAGCGGGTTAGATAGTAATACCAATGTTATAACGACCAGAGGTATCAGTGCCGCCATTATTAGTTGCTTCATCAACACAAGCTCATTCGGCAGCACAGCTTTAATTTGGGGACTGAAAGATTTCATAACGGTACGATTCAATTCAAGGTTACAGATGCCAATTGATTACAATCAATGTGCCCATAAATAATCGATTGTATATCAAATATTTACAGTTAAGATTCCAGAATCGGTTTTCCAGCTCGTAGACTATATTTCCAACTGCGGGAAAATGGACTGTTACCAGGGATTTCCCTGGAAATGTTATAGCTAACTGGCATAAAAAAGGGCCGCATCTCGTGCGGCCCTTATATAAGGATTTAATTCTATAAGCATTCAATCTTATGACAGCTCAAAAACTTCAATCAGCACTATTTACTAACGTTAATCCGCCATATTGTATTGCTTGCATCGTCGCTGATTAACATAGATCCATCATCAGCGATTGCAATGCCGACCGGTCTGCCATACACGGCTAGTCGGGTCTGCTGTATTGATTATTTTCTTCGTCTTCCTCACCGGTTTCTTCATCTGCATCGTCGAGTTCTGAACCAGGTACATCAAGATCTTCTCCGTATCGATCCGCACCTGAACCCTTTTCATTCAACTGATCATTATCTGCGTCGGTATTATCGAGATGCATCCTTTTGTCGGTTTTATAAGCTTCATCGCCCGGTTGATCCGCCGCCTTACGAAGCGTTTTTTCGCGATCTGTAACAAAATTCGCCCTGTTATCGGTATCATCAGTATCGCCCGGACCCGTGTTGATTTCGCTTAACAGTTCTTCTGCTTCTTCGTCAGCCGAACTAATTGTAACGTCCTGCATCTCCCTCATATCCGGCACCCGGATATTTTCCTGTCCTGGAATATCCTGTACTTCAGGCATATCAATAGTTACAATTTCCTGCTTCAGCTTTTCCTGGTCTTCCTTAGAATCAGGTAAATCTGTGTTTCGGGCATTCGGCTTTTTATCGGACATTACATTTTTCATATGTTTAATTTTGGAAAATATTAAAATAAGCGTGCCTGCTCTTTTGGGTAGAAATCACCTCAGGTCGTTGGTTAACAATTAATTAAGAAACGGAAGAAATGGATCAGGACAAATCCACGGGATTGAAGGAGAATAGATTCAGGCTTTTCGTAAAAACGCTGAGGGCTGCTTTTAAAGGTTTCCAGGACAATGATCCATTAAGGCTCGCAGGCGCAACAGCCTTTTTTGCCACTTTCGCCTTGCCCCCGATCCTGATTATTCTGACCCAAACCCTGGGTTTCGTATTTGAACCAAAAGACATCAATGAAAGGCTATCTGAACATCTGCGATCGTTTTTCGGGAAAGAAAGTGTGGTGATGATTATGCAGACATTGGAAGGATTCAGGGACCTCGCTGTAAACTGGTACATAGCAATAGGGGGATTTATTTTCCTGCTATTCGTTGCCACCACGCTGTTTAAAATTATCCGCGAATCGATAAATCAACTCTGGCATATTAAATCACAAAGAGGTAAAAACGTTCCACAACAGTTGATGCCCCGTTTGAAATCAATGGCAATCATCTTACTGACCGGCCTGTTGTTTATAGCAGGTCTGCTTGCTGAGGCTGTGCAGGCTGTGCTGAATCCTTATATAAGAGGCCTTTGGTCGAACGCGGGTTCCGCAGTTGTTATCATACTTAACCAGATAATTTCTTTAATTATTGTTACGATCTGGTTCAGTGTCCTCTTTCGTTTGTTGCCGGAAGGGAAACCAAGATGGAAAGTCGCAATAACCGGCGGACTCTTTACAGGAGTACTTTTTACAATCGGTAAGCTTGTGCTTGGGTCAATGCTGGCGATCAGCAAAATTCAGAATATCTATGGAGCAGCTGGATCTTTGGTACTTGTACTTCTGTTTGTGTTTTACGTGTCTTTTATATTTTATTATGGTGCCATGTTCACTTATTACTGGGCAGAAAATACCGGTAACGGTATTCATCCAGGCAAGTTTGGAAAAAGTATAGAGCCCATAGGAAAATTATAGAGCCATAGAAAAAGTATAGAGTCATAGGAAAATCATAGAGCTATAGGAAAATAAATAGCTATACATAGACCGGCTCCACAATCAACCTATTATACAATCTTTTCAGCTTTAACAACCCGGCGCTGGGCTACCAGTCTTTTTATGACGGATTGTTCTGCCGGCTCAACATCCAGTAATGCGGCAATTTTTACAAGAAGACTTTCTTCCCCGGGGCTGAGTGTTGAATCACTTAAAATAAGTTCAGCACAGTAAGAATACAGTGCAAGATTGTTTACCGGCGCAATCATTTTTACCAGGAATTCCAGGTATGCGATATCATTGATAACAGACTGGCCATAGGATTTATAACGTTGAATTTCTTCTTTAAAATCAAGTTGTTTGTAAAGACCAACATCAACCATCTTCGACGAAACTTCAGTCAGCTCTTCTTCACTGAAAGTGCCATCTTTTAAACAACAATGGAAAAACAAATGGCAAATCGCCTGTTCCTGTGACCTGATTTCTGTCGTATACATAGTAAACCTTTTTCTGAGCTTTCATCAACTTTGATGCCATGCATAATATACTATGCAATTATCAACTCATTTCACCAACTGGCTGCAACCAAACCTTTAACACAAGTGGCGTGTTCCAGGAAAAAATCGAATCTATTTCGATAAATCCCGGTATCCTAACGCGAATGCACAGCCGGTAATGAGAAGTCAAAAAAAAATCCCGGCTTCCAGAGCCGGGATCTCAATAATGGAATAAATAATAAAATTCTTGATTAATATCTGTATTGGTCGGCTTTGAAAGGACCGTTTTTCGGTACACCGAGATATTCAGATTGTTCCGTAGTAAGTTCTTCGAGTACAACCCCGATTTTTGCGAGGTGCAGACGCGCCACTTTCTCATCAAGGTGTTTTGGAAGAACATATACCTTGTTCTCGTAGCTTGAATGGTTAGTCCAGAGTTCAATTTGCGCCAGGGTCTGGTTTGTAAATGAATTACTCATTACAAAACTTGGGTGACCTGTTGCACAACCGAGGTTAACCAGGCGGCCTTCAGCAAGGATGATGACATCTTTTCCGTCGATATTGTACAAATCAACCTGTGGTTTGATAGTATCTTTTGTATGACCGTAGTTAGTATTGATCCAGGCGATGTCGATTTCAATATCGAAATGACCAATGTTACAAACGATCGCTTTATCTTTCATTGACCTGAAATGTTTTTCAGTGATCAGGTCGCGGCAACCAGAAGCAGTTACAATGATATCAGCTTCTTTAACTGCATCAATCATCTTCTTAACTTCGAAACCGTCCATTGCAGCCTGTAAAGCACAGATAGGATCTATTTCGGTTACCATAACGCGGGCACCTGCACCACGAAGACTTTCGGCCGAACCTTTACCAACATCTCCATAACCTCCAACAACAGCAACTTTACCAGCCATCATAACGTCAGTAGCACGACGGATAGAATCAACCAGTGATTCTTTACAACCGTATTTGTTGTCAAATTTTGATTTGGTAACAGAATCATTTACGTTGATTGCAGGAATTGGCAATGTGCCTTTTGCCATACGCTCGTATAAACGATGTACGCCGGTGGTGGTTTCTTCAGAAAGACCACGGATATGCTGTACGAATTCAGGATATTTATCGAAAACCATGTTGGTCAGGTCACCACCATCATCAAGAATCATGTTTAAAGGACGGTCAGCCTTACCGAAGAACAGGGTTTGTTCAATACACCAGTCAGCTTCTTCCTGGGTCTGGCCTTTCCAGGCATAAACACCGATTCCTGAAGCAGCTATAGCAGCGGCAGCATGATCCTGGGTTGAGAATATATTACATGAGCTCCATTTTACTTCAGCACCCAGTGCAACAAGGGTCTCAATCAGAACAGCTGTTTGTATTGTCATGTGCAGGCAACCGGCAATGCGGGCACCTTTCAGCGGTTGGCTGGCGCCATATTCAGATCTCAGTGCCATCAGACCCGGCATTTCAGCTTCTGCAAGGCGGATTTCCTTACGTCCCCATTCTGCAAGACTGATATCTTTGACTTTATAGGGTAAGGTCAGGTCAACGTTTAATGTTGTTGTAATAGACATATATCAAAAATTTTGGCAAAGGTAATATACTCTTTATACTTTAGCAACTTCGGGTATGCGGGTTAACTATCTGACATTCAATATGATTGTCCGGTCTTTGAAAAAGGGCTGATTTGATAGCAGGGGCTGATTTAATGGCCCCTTACAGGGCACCTGGAAATAAGTCCCCGTTATCAGGGGCGTAATCCGGAGAAGATAAACGTTCCTTTAGCATTTTCACCACATGTTTATCGATGGGTAAGGTTACATCCTGTTCTGAAAGATCTTCCCAGTTTATGAACCTGAATGTCTCTATCTCATGTTTCACCGCATAAAGGTCAAGCTGCTCAGCGTCAAAGTCGAAAGGTTTGGTCCTTATCGGTACTTTTATATCTTCCAGAGCCCTGACAAAATAATAAATAGAGATAATCTGGTGTTCTGGATTGAAGGCACTCAACTGGAAAAAATCGGTGGTGTAAAGATGTTCTCCAACAGAAACATCGAGTAGCATTTCTTCCATAAACTCACGCCTAAGACAATCCCTTGTTCCTTCTCCAAATTCAAGGCCGCCGCCCGGGAACTTTGTATAGTATCCCCCCCGAATATACTCATCGCTCACCAGCAACTGGTTGTTGGCTCCCAATAAAATTCCATATACCCTTACATTAAAACCGTGCATAAATTAAGTGGTAGAATATTTTTTTTTCTGAGGAATAGCCACCCAATAACAAGCGAGATGATCAGTGATAGAAACACCGGTATATAAAATGCGTATGGGGACCTGGCATAAGGAATGGGCACATTCATTCCATAGATACTCGCAACAAGTACCGGGAAGGTTAATACTATAGTTATTACAGACAGTCGCTTTAATACTTCATTCTGGTTGTTCGCTATTATACTTGCGAAGGCATCCAGTGTAGAACTAAGAATGTTTGTATATATATTGGCCATTTCGAGCGCCTGGGAATTATCAACGATCAAATCATCTAAAAATTCTTTTTCCTCTTCATTAAGACCGAGGAAATGTGTTCTTTCGATTTTCATCAACAGTAGTTCATTGGACCGGAGCGCAGTAATAAAATACACGAGACTTTTTTGAATACGCATTAGCTGCAGCAGCTGTTCGTTCCGGTTGGCTGCATATAGTTTTTGCTCGAGTGCATTTCTTCTCAGGTTAATTTCTTTGAGGGATTCCATATAGGTCTGGATAATCTTTTCAAAGATCTTAAGCATCATCATTTTCCGGTTGTCGGGATGACGGTTTTGAAAACTGTTCAGGAACTTTTTGATGGCACTGTTCTCAAAAGAATTAACGGTAACAATCTGGGTATGCGTAAGAATAATTACAATCGGAATAGTGATATAATAAGCATCACTTTCATTAAAGGAATTATTTTCAGTCGGTGTTTTAATTACGACCAGTTTCACATTGTCTTCCTCTTCAAACCTTGAACGTTCGTCGATATCCAGTGAATCGGTTAAGAAGTCTAAAGGTATATCCAGTGAATTCGAAAGTTCTGAAAACTCCTCCTGGCGGAGTGGTGGCAGCACATTTACCCATGAGCCGTTTTCCGCCTTATCGATTTCTACTGTCTGATGGTTAATATTTTTGAAATGCTGTATCAAGGGCGGCAAGTTAAAAGTTTTCGGTCACAAGTACGGCAGGATGTTAAATTAAACCAGGATTGGTCAGGCAATTTCCAGATCGCCTTCAAACACCTTTTTAGCCGGCCCGCATAACCATATGTTCGTATAGCTGTCATCGTCGTTCCGGTCATATTCAACCGTAAGGTCACCCCCCTTTGTATGTACAGAAACATTGTTAAATCCATTATCATTGTGGAAACAAACAAGTGCCGATGCTGTCACGCCCGTTCCACATGAAAAAGTTTCATCTTCAACTCCGCGCTCATAAGTGCGGACATCAATTTCATAGTCACCCTTTATTTTTACGAAATTTACATTAATGCCTTTGTCTTTATAAGTATGATTATATCTGATTTCCCGACCTTCTTCAAATACATCAAGGTCATCCAGATCGTTTACTATTCTAACAAAATGGGGTGAGCCAGTATTCAAAATATAGTCTCCACGTTCTTCGTCTACATTGGTTACGTCCTGCATTTTCAGGCTGATGGTTCCATCTTCTTCATCGATCTCGGCTTCGTGTTCCCCGTCTGTAGCAATAAATTTATAAAGGGCCTTTTTGATTCCGATATCATTAGCAAATTTCACCAGGCAGCGACCGCCGTTGCCACACATGGAACCAGGTTTTCCATCGGCATTATAATAGATCATTTCAAAATCGTATCCGTCTTTTTTGTTAAGTAGCATGAGTCCGTCGGCACCAATGCCAAAGCGGCGGTGGCAAATAAAGTTGACCTGTTGTTGCTTAAGATCAGAATATGCACCATCCCTGTTATCGAGGATTACAAAGTCGTTCCCGGTGCCCTGGTATTTATAAAACTGAATTTTCATGTATCTGGTTGGTATGTTTTTAACTGGATCGGCCAAATCGAAGATTGCCGGCCGTTCAGATTCGTGAAATTATCTCAAGACTTTTAACAACAAGTTGCTCCACCAACTTGCTTCCATCCTTCGAAAATACTTTTGAAACCCGGTTTGCCACAATTGCGCTCAGGCTCAGACAATGGTGCCCAAGCATTTTACCCAGGCCATAGATTCCGGAGGTTTCCATCTCAAAATTACTGATCCGGTGCATTCCAAAGGAAAATTCTGTGAGCCTGGTTTGCAACTGGGGTTGACTAAGACCAAGCCTGAGTATCCTGGACTGCGGTCCGTAGAAACCCGGGCAGGTTACGGTTATGCCCCTGTGAAATTCACTCACAAAATGTTTAGCGAGCGAAGGGCTGCAACTACTAATGTATGGATGAGCAATCGAATGATGAAGTTGCGTTTGGGTGGTGAAAGACTGCAATAACTCCTTTTCCTCTTCATTTTCCTGGTGCCTGTAGAAGTTAAGGAGGTTGTCTATCCCCAGCCCGTGCGTCGACATTACATAACTATCGACTGGTATGGATTGTTGTAATGAGCCTGAAGTTCCTATCCGGATTATCTGGAGAGGGGTGAGTTGAGGTTTGATTAGCCTTGTTTCAAAATCGATGTTGGCCAGGGCATCAATTTCGTTTAGCACAATGTCAATATTATCAGTGCCTATGCCTGTAGAAATAACAGTTATGCGTTTTTTGCCGAGATAGCCGGTGGCCGATACGAATTCGCGGTGTGCAGCCCGGGTTTCGACAGAGTCGAAGTATTTACTTACCAGTTGAACGCGTTCCGGGTCGCCGACAGTGATAACGGTGGGGGCGAGTTCTTCGGGTCTCAGATCAAGGTGATAAATTGCTCCGCGGCTATTGATAATCAATTCAGATTCAGGTATCGGCTGCATAAAAAAGCTATGGTATAATTATTCAAATATCATACAAAATTCCTTACTTTTGCGCTCCCCCGAAGTCAAAGCCTTGCGGTTGAAGCTTTTGGATTGTATATTTAAATAAGAATGGTCTTGTGGCCGAGTGGCTAGGCAGAGCTCTGCAAAAGCTCCTACAGCGGTTCGAATCCGCTCGAGACCTCTTAACGAAGGAATAGCCCCAGCAATGCTGGGGTTATTTATTGAAATAACAACCCCAAAGCTTATTTTATACGCATATAATTATACAGAAAGTCAAGTTGGCCGGCATCAGGCAATGATTTTGTTCCTGATTTTTCGTTCAACACCATGATCCTTTTATCAGATGTTCTATATGGATCCCATTGGGGTAGTCCTTGTCCATTCGGATTGCCCGTCTTCGCAAAATTTGTCCAATAAGAAGACATGATTGTCGCCAGTTCATGATCTGCATTTGTCCAGGGCCGGTTTACAAATTTCAGGTTGTCGTAAGCATATGGCACCTCACCCGTATGGAAGGCACCATATTTTATATATTCACCTGTAGCGGGCACCTTTCTTTTAAACCGATATACAAAAACTTTTGAACCTTTGTTACTTTGAACATTAGCCCATGTATAATTCTGAACTCCAAATATCTGGTCGCGTGAAAGATTCAATTGCGAGATGCCAGCAATAGAATCAGAGCCAGCAGGATAGTACTGTAAAAACGTGGCTGAATCTGAACCATAGTTTCTCGCTGCATCTCTTTTAAATTCATCAGCGCTTTTGAGCGGACCAAATAACAAACCTTCATCTTCGTTCCAGCCTGTAAGAAGATCTGCTTTATTTTCTTTGCCTTTTGCAAAAATATTTGTTACAGATTCAGGCAGCACATAACCATCAACTATAGGTCCCCTTACTGACTGGGGTGCTTTTAATAATTGCGAAGCAGGAATTTTTCTTAATTCATCCAGCGAACTTATTTTGAGAGCGACTGCTGTTTTTTGACCATCCTGTTCAGCCATTTGTAATGTTGTAGCTCCGAAAAGCCCAGTAACTAAACTCGCCCCGCTTTCTGCGATTGCTTTTTTAAAAAGATTTTTTGCAAGTGGTGATGCCACCAAACAATTTACACTCATTGAACCTGCAGACTGGCCTGCAATGGTTACATTGTTTGGATCCCCTCCAAATGCAGCAATGTTTTTCTGAACCCATTTTAACCCGGCAACCTGGTCCATCAATCCATAATTTCCCGATGCATTGTTACCTGATTCCTTGCTTAAATCTGTATGAGCGAAAAATCCAAAAATACCAACACGGTAATTGATGCTTACAAACACGATTCCTTTTTTTGCCATCGCCTCACCATCATAAATTGGAGCTGCACTGCCACCACTTGAAAAGCCACCTCCATAGATCCAAACAATTACCGGCCTTTTTTCTTTTTCTGAATTTGCCCCCGTCCAGACATTGAGGTATAAGCAATCTTCATTTATCGGCTCTTTTGGAATCAGGAATTCTTCGCTCCACATACTGAAAGGAGCAGGTGTTGCCTGCATGGGGCTTGGGCCAAACTTATCACTGGCTTTTACACCTGTCCATGATACTACGGGTTGAGGTTTTTTCCAGCGCAGATCCCCGACAGGTGGCGCAGCAAATGGAATGCCTTTAAAAATATGTATATCACCTTTTGTATTCAGTGTGCCTGAGATGAGTCCCCCTTCAATCTTTACCCGATCAAATCCAGTTCTATTATGAGGTTCATAGTTGAATGAATAAAACACCAGGCTAATCAATAAAAAAGTGCCAAGAGCATGAATTCTGTTGTAAATTGACATGATTGCGATTTGTGCGTCTTAAAATAAGGAAGGACCAGACAAATCTATAACTATAACGATAAACTGCTTTGCTATGTTCTCCACTTCTACTGCACCGTTAATACAAACTTTCGGATTGGTACTTTCATTGCTATACGGTTCAGTATGTTTTTCGCAGGGCGACCCCGAGACAAGTCTAAATAAGGCTAAAGCCAATCCTGCAAAAACAAAAACAAACAATACCCAGCCTGAGTTGGGTTACAGATCTGTAAAATTACATACCATCGATGGCCGTCAATTTAAGGACCTTAACAAGAATGGACAGTTAGATAAATATGAAGACTGGAGACTACCGGGTGAAGAAAGAGTTAACGACTTGTTAGCAAAAATGTCACTGGAAGAAAAAGTTGGTTTTATGCTGATCAGTACAACCAGGTTGAAAAACGAAGGTGCACCGCAGGCATCCGGAAACCGGCTTCCTATAACAAGTGATTTCAATGAAGAAGATGTTGTTGCAACTAATAATATTTTTACGCGTAAACCACTGCCCGTTCCCGTTATGAATGTTGCAGGAACCACAAAAGGCGTAACGCAGTTTCACCTCCGGCATTTTATTTTTCGTGCAAATGCAAGGTCGAAGATCACCGCTGAGTGGGCAAATAAATTACAAGCTCTTTGTGAAAGCGATGGACTTGGAATCCCGGCGATCATTGCTTCCAATCCCCGTAATCATATTACACAGGATGCAGCAATTGGGCTGAGCGTAGGTAAAACCGTTTTTTCCAGCTGGCCGGGTGAGTTAGGACTATCAGCTATGCATGATCTGAAACTTGTCCGCGAGTTTGCAGACATTGCAAGGCAGGAGTGGAAAGCAGTTGGTTTACGAAAGGGCTACATGTATATGGCAGATCTTGCCACTGAACCCCGCTGGCAACGGACTGAAGGAACATTTGGAGAAAATGCAGACTGGACTGCAAAAATGATTACTGAGATAATATTAGGTTTCCAGGGTAATAAACTGAATTCATCGTCAGTTGCATTAACTACAAAACATTTTCCAGGTGGAGGAGCAGGAGAGGGAGGACAAGATCCACATTTTGATTGGGGTAAATATGAAACTTTTCCAGGTAAGATGTTCGAAAATAACCTGATACCGTTTAAAGCTGCTATCAAAGCAGGTACATCTGCTATCATGCCCTATTATTCTATTCCAAAGGACACCGAATATGAAGAAATTGCTTATGCCTATAACAAAAAAGTACTACAGGATTTATTAAGAGTTAAACTTGGGTTCAAAGGAATAATCAATTCCGATACGGGTCCTATTGAAATGATGCCCTGGGGAGCTGAAAATTTATCAGTCGTAGAGAGATATAAAAAAACACTGGAAGCAGGAGTTAATCTTTACTCTGGAACCGCCGATCCGGCAAAACTTTTGGAAACGGTGAAGACAGGGATGGTGGATACAAAACTCATTGATGAATCAGTGCGTAGATTGTTATTAGAAAAATTTGAACTGGGGCTTTTTGAAAATCCTTATGTTGACGAAGAAGCAGCAGAAAAAATCGCGGGCAATGCAAAATTCCAGGAACGGGCCAATCTTGCATTGCGCAAATCGATAGTGCTTTTAAGAAATGAGAATAAGGCGCTTCCGTTGAAACCAAAAACGAAAATATATTTCGAATCCTATCTTCAAAAGAGAGGATCAGCTGATCCACATAATATCTTTTCCGCCAAAGATAAAAACTATGATGTTGAATTCGTAAACAACCCTGATGCGGCAGACTTCATCCTGTTATGGATCACACCCGGTGGAAAATCTATGTTTGAATCGGACGGTTCGCCAATTTCGCTTTCACTGTCGAAGAATGGTGTAGACATTAATTACATTAACCAGACAGCGTCTAAAAAGCCTGCTATCATTGCCATTAACTATACCAATCCCTGGGTGATAGATGAAATTTACAATGATGTTACAAAGGCAAATATCAAAGGCGTTATTTCAACTTTTGGTACTTCTGCCGATGCGCTTTTAGACGTCGTCATTGGCAGGTTTAACCCAACGGGAAAGATACCATTTACTACCCCGGTATCTGAAGCAGGAGTTAAGACACAAAAGGAAGATGTACCAGGATATTCAGAAGGGTCGCAATACGCTTTGTTTAAATATAATGAAGGGATAAGTTATAAATAGAAGGGTTAAGTCATAAATAACTTCTGCCTTTAAACAGGTATTTACTGGCGTTATATTTACATTGATATTTTATTAAAAGAAGTTCCTGGAAATTTTTAACATGTTGAACCTGTTCTTTCATTTTACGATAGATAATGCATACCTGCGATTAAGAATTGCGTGCCTGGTTTTGTGTTTAGCAACTATTGCGCAACCTTCGAATTCACAAGTTTCTCCAGGTACTAAGCCATTCCTCCAGTGGCAGTCACTGATGTTTAGGATTTATTCAGGTGATAGTATTCCGTATGAGTTTGGGATGTTGAAGGTTCCTGAAAACAGGTTAAATGCCGCATCTAAAAACATTGAATTAGGTGTTTTGAGATTAAAGCGAAAAAGCCCGGTCTCAACAAGCGGCAGCAAAGGTGAGAATGGCATCAGCTCACCCATTGTATTTTTAGCTGGTGGCCCGGGGCAATCCGGCATTGATTATATCAAAGAAGAATATTTTCAAAAGTTTATTTTGAAACTGCAGGAAACTGCTGATATTATTTTGCTCGACCAGCGCGGTGTCGGCAGATCAAAACCGTCACTGGGTTATCCAATATCCAGTTCGGATAACCGGAATTTGTTTCTTTCAAAAGACAGGATGATTAAGCTGACAGATGAAGCAGCGGCAGCGGGATATATTTCTTACAAAAAAAGTGGGATCGATATCAAAGGTTATAACACGAGTCAAAGCGCAGATGATCTCAAAGATCTGGCAGAGGCAATCGGGGCCGAAAAAATCAGCTTGCTTGGGATAAGTTATGGCACACATCTTAGCCTTGCAACAGCCAGGAAATATCCGGGTATGATTGATAAGATGGTTTTAATCGGGACATCCGGTCTGAATCATATGCATCACCTTCCATCAACATACGATAAACAGTTGCAGAAGATTGCCGCATTGTCGGATCGCGACTCATTAATAAATTCGGAAGTGCCTGATTTGATTGCGTTATTAAAACGTGTCCTGAAAAAACTGGATGACCAGCCCATCCCACTCCGGATAAAAGATTACTGGGCGAAAAAAATTATAACTGTACCTATCGGCAAATTTGGTTTGCAATTTATCTTGAGGTTAGATGCTGGAGACAGCTATGGTTTTGTTTATTTTCCTGCGCTTTTATACGGTATTGAGCATGGTGATTACAGGCTATTACAGCAATATACAGAACGGCGTTATAATCAATTCAATGGTTTAACTGGATCCGGGATATTTGCTATGCGACAAGCTTCAGGTGCTTCAAAAGAGCGATATCAACAAATAAAAGAAGAAGGAAAAACCGCCATACTCGGAAACAGCATGAATACTCCTGATATTTACGCAGGGTGGAGGGATGTTGATCTTGGGGACGAATACCGTAAAAGCTTTAAAAGCGAAATCCTGACACTATTTATCAGTGGAAGTTTAGACAGCAATACACCAGTTGCGAATGTGGAAGAAATAATACAAGGCTTTTCAAAAGGGGTAGACCTGGTTGTTGAAAATGCCGGGCATGAAGACATGCTGCCGGATGAAAAAGTGCAGGATGCAATGCTCAGGTTTTTCAAATCGGGCCTGGTGAATTCCAACACGATCATCTTTCCTGTCCCGGAATTTATCCCGGTTTTTTGATTCATTTCAACTTAACCATTCAACTCAAAACTTCAGTTATGAAATCTACATTGTTTTTATGCCTGCTTGTTACATGCAGTCCGGCATTTGCGCAGACCACCGGCAGTTTGATTAAATATAGCAACCCAGGCTCAGCTCCGAAAGGATATTCGCAGTCGGTTTCAGTTGATCTAGGTACTTGTAACATGGTGATGATGGCCGGCCAGGTACCAGTTGACAGTACCGGAACCCTTGTGGGAAAAGAAAACATGCGTCAACAAACAGAGCAGGTATTTGCAAACCTGGAGAAGATAATAAAATCACATGGTGGAACTATGAATGATCTTGCGCGAATCCAGATCTTTGTGACTGATTTGTCGCAGATCCAACAATTGCGCGAGGTGAGGGAACGTTATGTAAATTTGAGGACCCCGCCGGTAAGTACCATTGTGCAGGTAAGTAAACTGTTTCGTGATGATGTTCTTATTGAAATTGAAGGAACTGCCGTTATTGGAAAAGCCAGTCGCTAATTTGCACATGTACAATCAATAATTTTTTTTATCAGCAGATAAAACCTTATGCTAACCTTATGCTAACAATAAAAAGAACAAGTTCGGCTGATCCTGATTTCATCGAACTTGTAAAGCTGCTGGATGCAGACCTGGCTATCCGGGACGGGGCGGATCACGCCTTCTATTCCCAGTTTAATAAGATCGATAAAATCAAACATGTTATCGTTGCTTATGATATTGATGTGCCTATCGCCTGTGGTGCTATCAAAGAATATTCTCCCACCGCAATGGAAGTAAAACGGATGTTCACATCTCCTGAATACCGGGGTAAAGGTGCGGCCATATTTATATTAACTGAACTTGAAACCTGGGCAAGGGAAATGTCCTATACATCATGCGTACTCGAAACGGGAAATAAACAACCAGAGGCAATAGCATTGTATCATAAAACGGGCTATCATATTATACCAAACTATGGTCAGTATGCAGGCATCGAAAACAGTATTTGTTTCGAAAAGAAATTTCAATAATTCTTCAACAAACACTCACCACTTACTGGTTTCATAACTCATAACTCAAAATTCATATCTCTTTTTAAAAGCCTACAACCATGAAGATAGTTGCATTGGATGGATATACTTTGAATCCCGGAGATCTCAATTGGATTGACATTGAGGAATTCGGGGAACTAACTGTTTATGAACGGACGCCGGCAGAACTGGTGGTGGAGAGGTGTAAGGAAGCAGTTGTTATACTCACCAATAAAACAGCTATCAATAAAGAAATGATCGGACAGTTACCACAGTTGAAATTCATCAGCGTGCTCGCTACCGGTTATAATATTGTTGATGTCAGCGCGGCAAGGGAAAAGGGAGTGGTGGTTTCCAACGTTCCCGGCTATGGAACTGCATCTGTAGTTCAGTTGACTTTTGCGTTGATGCTTGAACATTTCAACCAGGTGAGCTTGCATAACCAGGCAGTAAAAGCCGGGGACTGGGTTAATTCCAAAGACTTTTCGTTTACAAAAACTCCGCTTCACGAACTCCAGGGAAAAACGATTGGCATTATTGGCTTTGGTTCTATTGGCAGACAGGTTTGCGACGTTGCAACGGTTTTTGGGATGCATACACTTGCGTATAGCCGCACCAAAACCAACCAGGGTAACAGGATCAATTTTGACTGGGCCGAACTTGATTCCCTCCTGTCAAAATCGGATGTGATAACAATTCATTGCCCGCTCACTGATGAAACCAAAGGAATGATTAATAAGTCGACACTTGCCTTAATGAAAAAGACAGCTTTAATCGTCAATACCGCCCGCGGACCAATTATAAATGAAAATGATCTTGCGGAAGCATTAAACCAGGAGACCATTGGCGGCGCGGCCCTCGATGTACTTTCCAAAGAACCGCCTGAAAAAGATAATCCTTTACTCAAATCAAAAAGTTGCATCATAACTCCACATATAGGCTGGGCCACGGTTGAAGCACGTGGAAGACTTATGAATGGAACTGTTGCTAACGTCAAAAGCTTTATTGAAGGCAAACCTGTTAACGTCGTCAACTGAGTGGTGAGTGGTGAGTGGTAAGTGGTGAGTTAAGTTGTAGCGTTATGAATTCATTCATTCATTCAACCACTCCACTCACCACTTACCACTCACAACTCACCACTTTTTTCGCCTACTTTATTTTTGAAAAACCTAACGGTTTCAACCAAACCGACTCTACTTTCTCAACTATTGGGTGATCTTTTTCTGAATCAGCTTTTACTTTTATCCAATCCGGATCTTTGCGAAAGGCATCCCATGATTTTTTGCCAGCTTCTTCGCTTGGGTAAGCGACCATATAGATCAGTCTTGGTTCCTTACCCGCGGGTTCAACCGTTGTCCAATAGGCAATATGTTCGATGCCTTGTTTAGATAAAAGCTTCAGTGAATGATTCCTGAATCTCGTCAATAATTCTTCCTTTCTACCAGGCAAAATATAGTAGGTCCTGAGCTCGAACACACGATTGGCTTTGGCTGTCGAAGGTTTGATTAATGGTGAAATACTTGCCGCATCCATAAATATAGATGTGACTTTGGCGACAATTTTGCCTGATTCTTCAGATTTGGCAGCAACTGCGCGCCATACTGTATCACTGCTAAAACCTTTCCAGGAAACGTCCCTTGCTTCTTTTGAAGGATAAGCTAAAACATAATAAAGGGCGTTTTCTGTATTATTTATAGGCAGCCAGTAACCCACATTCTCCATCCCGTGTTTCTCAAACAGTTTTGTAGTATGATTGGTAAAGCGTTCCACAAGGGCGTCCAATCTTCCCGGGTGACAATAATAAATGCGAAGCTCATAATACCTGGTATCGGCTTTTTGGGCCGATATCAAAAAAGGGGCAGCGAGGGCGATAAAAAGAAGAGTAAATTTCATCTGGCAATTTTAATTTAATCAGGGATAATTTAATCAGGAATAATATAATCAGGGATAATATTGTACAAATATAGGGTTGGCCGCTTAATTGCAACAGGTTAAGTGCGCCAGGTTAACTGCCCTAAATAGCAGTGACAATTATCAGCCTGATCTCAACCTGACGAAAATAATGGTTACAAATGACTAGAGCCAGTATCACTGTTACGGATAACTTTTGTGGCTATAACGGTGAGGGGCGCTTCTAAATCAGGGCAAGCGGATAAGATTATAAAACCAGGTTACCAGTTCTGCGACCTATGTTAGTGCCTAAGGGGGTGTATTTTCAACACTTTATAATCGACAAAAAACGAGGTAGCAATAACGCAGATAAAAATTGATAATAGCTATAAACACCTAGTATACGTATTAGAAAGTATTGTTTATTGAGATTTGCTTTCCAAAATCATTGCATACAATATTACCCGTATGTATCTTGCCCTTAATAACCCAAACTGCATATTCAGTTAATGAAAACTATCGCAATACTTGAACCCCACGAAATCCTCAGACTTTGTCTTGGGGAAGTCCTGACTCATCTTAATTATCAAGTTGTAATTAAGTCCGGCAATGCACTAGACTTTATAGAATTACTGGCTACAGCAGATCAATTGCCCCATATCATCATTTCTGAGGTTCAGCTAAATGAACTGCAGGACATTTCTCTTTTCCGGCACCTCCGGCTTCACTATCCTGAAATAAAATTGCTTGCCTATTCCGGAGATGACAGCGAGTGGACAGTTGACCTGGTACTTAAGGAAGGCGCCGATGCATTCCTCGAAAAAGGATGTAGTCTGCAAGAATTGCAACTTGTGCTGCATCAGATAACCTGCATGGAATTTCAGCCTAGATAAAACGGGTGCCCAGTGCAGCCAGGGGCTCATTAACATTAATGACATGGTCAAGTACCTTTATCAGGTCCGGTATCCCGGTTGGTTTACGGATACAGGCTACAGCTCCCATTTTTATGGCCTTTTTAAAAGTTTCGTCCTGTATACCATTTGAATAAATGATCACAGGTACGGCAGAGAAAGTATCAATCTTTTTGATCCTCTCAAGGCATTCAAAGCCATTTACCTTCGACATATTGATATCCAGAAAAATTACATCCGGGCGGATGAAGCGAAGCATGTTGAGGCCGTCCAATGCGCCATCAGCATAAGTGCATTTACACTTTTCACAAACTACCTGTAATGCTTCATTAAAAATATCCCATTCGTCGGGATCATCATCAATTAGAAGAATATGTCCAATCATGTGACGAAGTTAAGGTACCGCAATCTTTTAAAAAATTCCACACTCAAACGATCACCTGCTAATTAACAAACACTGTATAAGCACTTAGTGTTTCAATAAGTGTTTCCCGTTATTACCAATAGCGGCCAACATTTTAAGCTGGCATATTTTTTATACTTATATCTGAAAGGTAATATGGAAACAAAAATAAGTAAGGAATATGAACAATTGTTGCTAGACGAGTTAAAAATGCTTGACAGTCAGGAGATTACTATCAACGGTAACTCAATTAAGCCGAGTCAGTGTTACCATTGGGAATCTGATCCGGCACATCTTCTGTACAATACAAATTGTCCGCCTGACTTAAAGCAAAAATTACAAGCCATCATAGCAAAATATACAGATACTAATGAAAGTCGTTCATCTTGATAGTGAGCTCACCGGGAACGCAACTATAAAAGAACTTCTTGAAAGGGCAAGGAGTTACGAAGCTGAAGGGGAACACGACAGGGCTATAAAAATCTATACAGCAATCATTAAAAAGAAGCCAATGAACGTAACGGCTTACAACCGTTTGATGATTTTATTTAGAAAGTTGAAGGATTATCAAAAAGAGATAACAATAATAGACCAGGCCTTAGATTTATTTCAATCTGGAGCCAGGGCAGGCAATAAACAGGCTGAAGGGAAAATCGGAAAATTAAGTTTATCCCTTGGTAAACTAACCGGGCTCATAGATAAAAAAGGAAAGTCCCTCTATGACCCTGAGCCGATAGCGTCATGGAAAAAACGAAAGCAATTGGCCCAAAAACGCTTAAAAACTAAAAAGTAATGAAATCGAATATTCATGTTGAAACTCCGGATGGGCAAGTTTTAAAAAACGGTATCGACAAGGGAGCTGAAGATCCCGCGGGAATTGATAAGGCAGAAAGCCAGGATCCGAAAGACATACTTGCCGGACCAAAGAAAAATCCTGATCCTTTTGCAAATGCTAACCTCGAAGACAATGAGAAAGCTAAAAGCGCCGAAGGTGCCGGCACAGAAGTTACTGATGGAGAAGACGGATAATACTTATCAATAGATGATACTTATCAATATTGGTTAATATAATTGCGTTTGAATTTCGTAACTTAAAGGAACAGTATCAAACTCCGCAAAGATAAATTTTCTTAGAACCTTAAAACTTGAAATATGAAAAGTAACAACCCAAATCAAACTAAGCCCCAGGCTACTCAATCCAATCAAAAGCCACCAGAAAATAAAGACAATCTTGACAGTCGTAAAAATGAAGAACAAAATTTCAAAGGAAATGATGTAACACACAACAGGAAACCAACAAGGACTGATGGAAATAAGCATAGGAGTAAATTATAGTAAGAAAGAAAAATAGTAAATTGAAAGGATCTTGAAGAAGTTATTTCAGGTTATCAATAAAGGCATTAAGATTTAAGCCTTCAGCCATCCCGCATCTGGTGAGGATGGTTTTTTTTAGGGTTAATTGGATAATATGAGTGATATATTGGAACTACCGGTACATTATCAGAATGAAGAACTGGTCTTTGGCATGGAAATGATAAACTGGGGATATACCCATCGTTTCAAAATTATTGTGAATGGTTTAGAATGCTTTTTTGAACCAGATGAAGAAGGAGTATATCGTGCTGTCTCGGAAGATTATCTTAAACATGCATCACAGGACACAGAACTCCTTAAAGTGATTGGTGAAACATTAGGTGAATTGATGAGATGATGATATTCCGATTAAAATGATTGGTGAACCGTTAGGCGAAATGATGAGATGATGATATTCCGATGGCGTTGTAATTGTAAGGCCATCTGTAAATTGAATATAATCATGTAAAACAAAAACAATATTATTATGGCAAAATATTCAAAAAAGGCCCAGGATAAAGTTGAGAAGGTAATGCATGAAAAAAAGAAAGGCCAGCTAAAGTCGGGGAGTGGGCGCAAAGTGACAAATAGAAAACAGGCCATTGCTATAGCATTATCAGAGGCAAGGAAAGAAGGGGCTAAGGTTCCAGCCAAAAAATCGGCTGCAAAGAAATCTGCTGCAAAGAAATCAGTAAGAAAAACAGCAAAAAAAGCATCGAAGAAAAAAGCATCGAAGAAAAAGGCCGCGAAGAAAACTGCAAAAAAAGCAGCAAAAAAAACAACAAAAAAATAAGCCAGGAAAAGAAATTCAACTACCCGGAAATCAGCAAAGAAACGAACTTAACAAAGTCCTTCCCGAACACGGTATTCAGATCCTGGCAAAACAGGAAATCCTGTTATTGAAATTCAAAATACATTTGATTCATTTTCCTTATCTTCAGAAACTATACCTTTAATCTAAACTGTAAATGCGAAAACCTTTTCTTACATGCTGAATCCTCGGACCAGGGATGCTGTAGAAATATTAAACGGCCTTCTCAGGGTAAATAGCGATCGCATCAATTTCTACAAGGACTATCTCGAATATGGCAATGAGTTAGATGCCGACTACCGTGAATTTTTCGCACTCGTGGCTGGCGAGAGCTACCAAAACAACATCTGGATCAGTATCGAAATTCAAACAATAGAAGGTAATATAGAAACTGAAACACCGGTTGAGGATATTCGTGCCAATTTGAAACCAGCCACGCCATTACCTGGCCGCGCTGTAATTCTAAAACAATGTATGTTGCTGGAAAATAATATCAGGGCTGAATACACAAAAGCCGTTCAATCGGTATTTATCCCTCAATACATGCGTGAATTGCTGAAAAAACAGATCCGCCGGCTTGAAGCTGCGAAACGACAGGTAGAAAGATTTTCCTAGGTTATCCGTCATTCAGTTATCAGAGAAGTCTTTTTTGTATCGGCCATCAACAGGTAAACGACCAGCGATATGAAAATGCAGGCAGTTACATAATAGTAATACCAGTCTTCATGCCCGGCCTTTTTCAGCCAGAGTGCAATGTACTCAGCAGTTCCACCAAATATTGCTACCGTGAGCGAATAGGGAAGTCCGACACCCATAGCTCTCACTTCTACTGGAAACAATTCCGCTTTCACTATTGCATTGATGGAAGTATAACCACTCACGATGATCAGCGCGGACATGATCAGTAAGAATATATTGAAGAGTTGGGTGGTCGACTCAAGAGCCATAAACAGTGGGATGGTGAAAATCGTACCCAATACTCCAAAGGCGATCAATAACGGCTTTCTGCCGGTTTTGTCGCTCAATGCCCCGAAAACCGGTTGTAATAGCGCGAATAATAATAAGGAACAAAAGGTGAGAAGAGTGGATTGATCTTTTGATAAACCAGTAGTGTTCACCAGGAATTTCTGCATATATGTGGAATAGGTGTAAAATGCAACCGTACCACCAAGCGTGAGTCCTACAACAGTAAGAATGGCCCGGGGATGTTGTAAAAGGCGCATCAAATGATTCTTTTTTACAGGTCCTTTTTTTTGCTGACTAATAAAAGCGGCCGTCTCATGTAAATTTTGGCGTAGATATAAGGCAATCAATGAAAGTATTGCTCCAATAACAAAAGGTATTCTCCATCCCCATTCGTGCAGCTGTTCGCTGGTAAGAAAAATACGTTGTAACAACAGTTGCAGACCAACAGCCAGCAATTGACCACCTATCAGCGTTACATACTGAAAGCTGGAATAAAATCCGCGACGGGATGCAAGAGCGACCTCACTGAGATAGGTAGCCGAAGTTCCATATTCACCACCTACACTCAAGCCCTGCAATAACCTTGCAATCAACAACAGGATAGGGGCAATGATCCCAATGGAGTTATAGCCGGGGGTAACAGCAATAAGTAATGAGCCGAAAGACATGAGTAAAACTGAAAGGGTCATAGCAGTTTTGCGTCCGTGGGTGTCGGCCAGCTTGCCAAAAATATAACCCCCGATCGGACGCATAATAAAACCAACAGCAAAAATTCCGGCAGTATTGATGAGCTGCGCCGTCGGATCATTATTCGGAAAAAAGCTGGAAGCGAAATACAGGGAAAACGCAGAATAAGCATACCAATCGTACCATTCAACAAGATTGCCTATAGAGCCACCGATGATAGCCTTCAATCTTTGATCAGCAGCCATATTGTTTTTTATGCATGAAGTTATTTGTTCAGGGGCAAAATCACGGTAAACACTGCTCCCTCATCTGCATTTCCATTCGCATATATAATGCCGTTATGATTGGACACTATTTTATTGCAGATTGCAAGTCCGATTCCATGGCCTGAATAGTCGGGTGACATATTCAATCGCTGAAACACTACAAATATCCTGTCAGCATATTGCTGATCAAAACCGATTCCATTATCGGCAAAACTGATTTCATAATAAGCGTTTGCTGCAAGTAAATTTTCGAATTTGTCTTTGGTTTCAGCTGGCAAGGGTTTGCCGGTTATAGTAACTTTTGGGCTTCTGCCAGGATGAGAAAATTTTAAGGCATTGCCAATAAGGTTATAGAACAATTGATTTATCTGCGCGGGAATGCCAGGCACCAGCGTCAACACATTACTTTTTACCTCAGCCTGTTTTTGTTCAATCATCAGCTCGAAATCGCCCAGGACATTGTTAAGGATTTTATTGAGATCAATTTCAGAAAAAGTGGGTTCCACCTGTGATAACCGGGAATAATCAAGTAAATCGGTTATCAAAGCAGTCATTCTTTTTGCGGAACCTGAAATCTTCTTCGTGTATTCTGATGCATCTATTTTTGCTTCTGTCTTACTTAAAAGAATACTGCTGAACATCTGTATTTTCCTAAGGGGTTCCTGCAAATCATGCGAGGTGACATAGGCAAATTGTTCGAGCTCGGCGTTTGACCTGGCAAGTTGTTGGTTTGCAAGTTCGAGTTCCCTGGTTCTTTCTGTAATCCTTGTTTTCAATTCTGCGGAAAATCGTTTTTCTTCGGTAATTTCCTGAACGATACCCAACAATCTTACCGGTTTTCCGGAATGATCATAGAACACACGGCCTGTTACTCTTATCCAATGAATTGATTTGTCCTTCCAGATTACTCTTACCTCGTATTCCAGACTGCCGGTCTTTAGCGAAATCTCATGCGCCGCCACTCTGAGTTTTGCGTCTTCGGGATGTATAGCATTTGCATAATCGGTCCTTTCACCAGCTGTCCCTAAACCGAAAATCTGCACAAACCGCGGTGTTACGATCATTTCCTGTGTTTCAAGGTTCACTTCATACGAACCGAGCTTTGCTGCATCCACTGCCAGCCTGGTCGTTTCCTGAGCCTGGGCTATGGCTTTCCTGGCCCTGACCTGAGCGGTTACTTCATTCGCGACGGCAAGCACCCCGACCATCTCACCGGTATCACTATAGTGAGGTTGAAAAACAAAATTTGCGAATACCTCATCTCTTTTTCCATTCCTTAAGATCACAACCGGTCTCTCGTGCTCATGAAAAGTATTACCGGTAGCAACTACGTATTGGAGAAGTTTATCAAAACCCTGGTGGACAACCTCGGTGAACACTTCTGTTATTTTTTTACCAACAGCACTTGCATCACGGTCCCACAATTCAAGCATAGGTGGATTGGCAAGCTCTATTACAAAATCTGGTAGTCTTAACATACAGATGGCTACAGGAGCATGCATCAATAACCGGAAAGCCTGGCGGTATTCTCCCAACTGTTCCGCAGTATCTGCCTGGTTAATGTTTTCCGGTATCTTATTAATGTTTTCAGTCATCATGTATCAATCCTGGATGAAGGTAATCATATACAAGGAGATGTCCACATACAGGGAGATGGCCACATACACGGAGATATCCCTCTCCCGCAGCAAGCCTTGACCATCGGATAAGGCCGGGCATATCTTTTGATATTTCCAGTTTGGAAACCTTATTGAAGTTCACAGTACAAATTTTTTTTATGGTAATACATAAAGCATTAAACAATCAAAATCCGATCCGGAAATTTATTGCTGGTTTTTCTCTTATGCTAATTTTTGCCCTGCTTAGTACCGGCCTCTACGCACAGGAAAGCGTAGAAATTAACGGTCAGGACGTCGGTTCATGGTTTGAAAGGAACTGGATGTGGATAACCGGGGCCGTTTTATTGCTTTTGCTGATCGTTTTATTCAGCACAAGATCAAGGAGAACGCGTAAAACAACAACAGTTGTAAAAGACACATATGGAAATGTGAAAAGCGTTACTACTACCGAGGAAAAACCATAAGCAGGCAGGGACTTACCGACCGATAAATGTATTAGATTTGCAGCTACGGCATGTCCTTATTTATCACTTCACTCAATTCCGGCAGCAACGGAAACTGTTATTATATTGGAAATGACCAGGACGCAATCCTGGTTGATGCGGGATTGTCCTGCAAAGAACTTGAGGTCCGGATGATGAGGCTAGGCCTCAGTATGGGAATGGTCAGGGCGGTCTTTATCTCGCATGAGCATACCGACCATATTTCGGGCATTCCAACTTTGTTGAAACGTTATAAGCTGCCGGTTTATATAACTCCATCCACGCTGAGAAACGGAAAGATCAGGTTCGATGCTTCCCTGATAAACTATTTTCTGCCGTATCAACCGGTAACAATAGGGAGTCTGAATATAACGGCGTTTCCAAAATTTCATGATGCATGTGATCCGCATAGTTTTATCGTTTCCAATGGTAAAATCAATATAGGTGTTTTCACAGATATCGGAAAACCTTGCGAACATGTGACAAATCATTTCAGCATTTGTCATGCGGCGTTTCTTGAATCGAACTATGATGAATTGATGTTAAGTGAAGGTCGTTATCCCTGGTTTCTGAAAAATCGGATTACAGGTGGCAAAGGTCACTTATCAAACACCCAGGCACTGGAAATTTTTCTTCAGTACAAGCCGGCATATATGACGCATTTGCTACTTGCGCATTTATCAAAGGAAAATAATTGTCCGAAACTGGTCGGCGAACTTTTTACTAAACATGCAGGTAACACAAATGTAGTGGTGGCCACCAGGTATGCCGAAACCCCTGTTTATGAAATAATGGCTACTGAAAACCTTCTTGTTAATTCCATCGTAAAACCTCCAACCGTAAAACCTCCAACTGTAAAACCTTCAACTGTAAAAACTCCAACTCCTCAAATTCCTTCTTGTTCACAGTTGAGTTTGTTCTGAGGAAGAAATGGCTGAGTGAAAAATGACTGAGGAAAAATGGCTGTTGAAAATTCATAGGTTTGCCAGCCATTGATAAATCATTAGCTTTGAGATTGCATGAAATATTCTCAGATTATTGGGGTCATTGCCACCCTTTGTCTTGTCGCAAGTTGTTTTTTCAACTGGACCTGGTACCCGGATCTTAATAAATCTTTCACGGGATTTTTTTCTGAAGACCAGGTTTATGGAAAGCCAGGTAACGTGTTCATTTTTTTCTCGGTGTTTACCATTGCTTTCTTTTTAATTCGCCGGGTCTGGGCCAAGAGATGGAATTTCATTTTCGCCGGCCTGATCCTGGCATACGCTATCAAAACATATATACTATACACGGGTTGTTACAACGGCATATGCCCAATTAAACTAGCCGGCATTTGGGTGATGCTTGGTTCTTCCCTTGTCATAATGGTGATGGCCGTGATACCCGACACAAAAACCGTCTCTGACCAGTCAGATTAATCATCACCAACCCCAGGTTATCACCCGGGCCATGCGAAGTCAACCACTATCGGGGTTGCAATCCGTAAACAAATTAGTATCTCATTGATTCACAAACTATAACTCATCACTCATCACTCATCACTCATCACTCATAACTCCCTAAGGCTTTTCTCAATAATTCCAACTGCTTCTGACACTTGTTCCGCGGTGATTGTTAGCGGAGGTGCAAATCTGATTTTATCTCCGTGTGTGGGTTTCGCGAGCAGTCCGTTTTCTTTCATCTCCATACAAAGCGTCCAGGCCGCTTCGGGATCATTATGTTTTATAACAATAGCGTTCAGTAGTCCTTTTCCACGTACGGTTTCAATAAAAGGTGATTGCAGTCCCACTAAGCCGGCCCTTAGAAGATCACCCATTGCAGCAGCGTTTTCAGACATATTCTCGTCCTTCAGCACTTGCAGTGCTGTAATCGCAACCTTGCATGCAAGGGGATTTCCGCCATAAGTAGAACCATGTTCACCTGGCTTTATAGTCAGCATGATTTCATTATCAGCCAGCACTGCCGATACCGGCAGGGTACCGCCGCTCAATGCCTTTCCAATAATTAGTATATCCGGTCTCACTGCTTCGTGATCACAGGCAAGCATCATCCCGGTTCTTGCAAGACCTGTCTGGATTTCATCAGCAATAAAAAGTACATCCGCTGCTTCACAATAAGATTTGGCAACTGAAAGATATCCTTCATCAGGAACAACCACACCAGATTCTCCCTGGATGGGTTCAAATAAAAAACCTGCTACGTCTTTCTCCTTAAGTGCAACAGCCAATGCTTGTAAATCATTGAAAGGAATTACTATGAAACCCGGCATAAAAGGGCCAAATCCGGTGCGTGCTGAAGAATCGGTGCTAAATGAAATAACAGTAGACGTTCTGCCATGAAAATTACCGGCACAAACAATAATCTTCGCGGCATTTTCGGTTATGCCTTTCCGTTGGTAACCCCAGCGCCGGCATAATTTTATTGCGGTCTCTACTGCTTCAACTCCTGTGTTCATGGGCAATACCTTATCATAACCGAAAAAATCAGTAATGTATTCGGCAAATTCACCTAGCAGATTGCTGTGGAATGCACGGGAGGTAAGTGTAAGCTTTGAGGCCTGGTCAATCAGTGCTTTTATGATTTTTGGATGACAGTGTCCCTGGTTAACAGCTGAATAACCACTCAGGAAATCATAATAAGACTTTCCATCAACATCATACAGAAAAACACCTTCCCCGCGCTCAAGCACCACTGGCAAAGGATGATAATTATGCGCTCCGTATTCTTCTTCTTTGTTTATAAAATGAGCTGCCTTTTCGGAAATCGAATTTTTCGTAATCATGAAACCGTTTTGAAATATTTATGTTGAAATGAATTGCTCCAGTATCCGGAGCAGACCTATGGCCGGCAAGAAGATTAGCGTCCTCGATGATTGAGTAAATCGAGGTTAAGTCGCAAAAAACAAGGTATGTTAATCAGCAGGTTGATGCTATAATTTTTTGCAATATAATAATTCCGCCGGACATTTTAAAATCATAGCCTGCATGGTTAATGGACCGGAGTTGAAATCTTATACTTATGAATTCCGTGGCCTGAAAAAAGTCAGGTAGCCGGGAATCCAGATATCCCTGATTTATGGTTAAATAGATCAGGGTATTTGATGCATATCCCATCCGGTGCCAGGGTCCGGTACCGGTAGTTTATTTTTTGGGAAAATGCCATAAAAACAAGAACCAGAACCTGTCATTGATGCGTATAGTGCGCCGGCATCATACAACCAGGTTTTGATTTTTTTCAAAACAGGATAATAAAAAAAAGCAGGTTCTTCGAAATCGTTTTTTATCAAATCCTTCCAGCTTTCTACCGGTAGCATTATGCTTTCGGCAAGATTAACCGGGGCAGGGGTGGGAACAATCCTGGAAAAAGCCTGGGCAGTTCCGATATGAATTCCGGGATTAACTATCAGAAATGAATACAGGCTAAGATCCCTGTTGAGCGGTTTCATAATTTCACCTCTTCCGCTTGCAAAGGCTGGCTGGTTGTAAATGAAAAAAGGACAATCAGATCCTAAGCTTAATGAGTAGGATGCGAGTTTTTCATTTGTAAGCTTCAGGCCAAACTTTTCGTTTAATAATAGAAGGGTAAAAGCACCATCGGCTGAGCCACCTCCGAGCCCGGCACCCATGGGAATATTTTTATGCAGATGTATAAATACAGGAGGTAAATGTATATGCTCTTGTCTTAGCATGTGCCATGCTTTGAGACAGAGATTATTTTCCTGATCCCTGGCAATGGGTAGCCCGGACAATGAAAGAGTAGGGGCAGATTCCTTCCCCGGTAATTCTTCACCAGCGATAACTTCTAATATATCCGTAAGCGGGAGGGGGTAAAAAACAGTTTCCAGGTTATGATAACCATCACTTCTTTTTTCCACTATATGCAGTCCGATGTTAATCTTACAATTCGGGAAGCTGATCAAGTTATCTGTTCTTTTTGCGACTGTTTATTTCATCACGGATCGCGATTGCGCGGATATAATCCTCTTGTTCGAGGACTTCGTTCAGCAGGGTATTCAATTCATCTGCAGACAGGGCTTTAAGATCTTCCTGGCCTGCCGAAATTTCGGAAGAAGCTACTGCTTCTTTAGGCTGTTTTTTCTTGTTTGCCGGATCTTCCATCAGAATTCCCGCGCTTTCAAGAATATTATCGTAGGTATAAACCGGGCATCCGAACCTTACGGCCAGGGCCAAAGCATCCGAAGTGCGGGAATCGATCTCAACCGTATCGTGTTCAGAAGCACAGATTAGCTTTGAATAGAATATGCCTTCCTGCAGATCACAAATAATAATTTCCTGCAATTCTATATTGAATGCATTCATAAAATTCTTCATCAAATCATGCGTAAGAGGCCTGCTGGGATGCATTTTTTCCAGCGCTACAGCTATTGCCTGGGCTTCGAACCCGCCAATAACAATGGGTAAACGACGAAGCCCGTTAACTTCGCCTAAAACCACGGCATAGGAATGTGTTTGCGTAATACTATGGGACAGCGCGACTATTTCCAGTTCTATTTTCTTCATAACGAAAGCACGAAACTAACGCATTTTATTTAAAAAAATTGGATGATAACTAACTGAAAAAAATTCATTCTGAAGGCATTATTTAATAAGAAATGGTTGATTATAGTATTGGTTAACTTGCGCTTACCCAATACAACAATCAACCAATCATTCCCGCGCGCGGGATGCTTATTTACCTTTTAGTTTTTTGACTGCAGCGATGATTTTAGGAACAACTTCGAGGGCATCACCAACAATTCCGTAGTCGGCAGATTTGAAAAACGGAGCTTCAGGATCCTTATTTATGACTACAATGGTTTTGCTTCTGTTTACCCCGGCGAGGTGCTGGATCGCTCCTGAAATACCAATCGCAAAGTAAAGATTAGGTGCTATTGCTATGCCTGTTTGACCAACATGTTCGTGATGAGGTCTCCAGCCACTGTCGGCAACGGGTCGGCTGCATGCGGTTGCAGCACCCAACAGGGAAGCAAGTTCCTCCACTATGCCCCAGTTTTCCGGACCTTTGAGGCCACGTCCACCACTCACAACAATTTCGGCTTCTGTAAGTACAACCTCTCCTGTAGCTGCGCTCGATTTGATCACTTTTACCCTGGCAGAAGGAACTGTCACTGACGCTGTGACCAATTCAGCCTTGCCCTCAACTTCCTTTACGGGGTATGCATTTGGATTGAGGCTTATCACCCTGATGGGGGTTTCAATTTTTATTTTTGCAAAAGCCTTACCAGAAAACACTACTTTCCTTACTACAAATCCATCGTTCGTCTCAGGCAAAGCAGTTGCTCCGGAAACGAGCCCTGCTTTCAGCCGTGCCGCAACACGCGGTGCTACTGCCTTTCCATTGAAATTATTTGAAAATACAACGATGTCTGCACCGGTAGCGCTTACAAGCTGGCCGATTACATTTGCGTATACCTGGGCATCAAGCTGATTCAATGATTCCTCAGCTACCTGGTGAATTTTCTTTACTCCATACTTACCCAGTTCCGGGAGATCAGCACTCACTGTTCCTAAAATGAATCCATCAGCGGTTGTACCCAGCTGTTCGGCAATCTTTGAGCCATAGGAAAGGGCTTCAAATGAAGATTTTTTTACCTGGCCATCTCCATGATCTATAAATATTAATACAGACATAATAAATGCTTGAATGAAATAAATGAATAGGACTCTATTGGTGTCAGATCACTTTCGCTTCGTCATGAAGCAGTTTTACCAACTCCTCAGCATTATCTGCCGGGATCATTTTCACACCGGCTTTTGGTGGCGGAAGTTCAAATCCAACGATCTGTGTCAGATGTTCAGTGGCAGCCGGCTCAACAACTTTGAGTGGTCTTGTTCTTGCACCCATTATTCCTTTCATATTCGGGATCCTTTGTTCGGCGACTCCTTTCTGGCAGCTTACTACTACGGGTAAGGAAACTTCATCTACTTCATCACCGCCTTCAACCTCACGGGTTACAGTAGCCGAAGTTCCGTTGAGTTCAAACTTTGTTGCAAGACTTATATAAGGAAGATCCAGCAATTCGGCAATCATACCACCAACAGAAGATCCGTTATAATCAATTGTCTCCTTGCCAGTGAAAACCAGGTCATATGCACCCTGCTTTGCAATTTCAGCTATCTGCGAAGCGATATAATAACTATCACCGCTGTCAGTATTCACGCGGATCGCCTCATCGCCTCCAAGTGCAAGTGCCTTCCTGATGATAGGATCATTCTCGGGGCCACCAACATTAACAAGATGAAGAATGGTAGAAGAATCTTTTTCCTTTAGTTCAATTGCCCGGACCAGTGAATACCATTCATCATATGGATTGATGATCCACTGTACACCCTCCTGAACGAATTTCGTATTATTATCCTTGAAAGCTATTTTTGCCGTTGTGTCCGGCGTTTTGCTGATACAGATAAGAATCTTCATTGGCAGATTTTGAAGTTTTAAAACTGGTTGTTTATGCAACCATTGTATACAAATATAAGAGCCAGTTGCTAAGGGCAGAAACTTTTCTGCATATTTAATTGTGAAAAAAGCTGAAAAGCAAGGTTGAAATATGGAAAGACTTGACAAACTGAAAGAATTACTGAAAGCGAGCCCCACCGATAGCTTTTTGAATCATGCACTTGCCCTGGAATATCTTAAACTGAATCAAAGCAAATCAGCAAGAGCCGTTTTTGAAGCGTTGCTTGAGAGAGATCCGGATTATGTCGGTTCCTATTATCATCTCGCAAAATTACTGGTAGCTGATGGAGAAACCGATATGGCCATAAAGTGGTATGAGAAAGGTATGGAAAAAGCGAAGAAGGCGGGGGACAGTCATTCCTTTAACGAACTGCAGGCAGCATATGAGGACCTGGTTGACTAGTAATACAAAGAAATACAATCCTTACTCATATTTCTTTTTGTGGTAGTGCCGGCAGCTGGAATGTTTATTCGGATCATTCAATTTCTTATTAGCAGCGAGTGAAGCATCATAGTTCAGGACCAGGTTTTCATCCTGGATATTATTTATTGAGCTTGTCTCACCAATTCCTGTAAACTTGTATCCAGAAGCTGCCAGGATGATGATAAGACCGGTTATAAAAATAATTTTTTTCATTTCTTTAAATCGGGTGCAAATAAAATGATCTCCAGGTTAATCAATGTTAAAAGTTGATGAATGGTTCATTCCGCTTTTAAAGACATTGTTGACAGTTTGACGCTACTGATCGTTGTATGTTACAGAATTTATTATTTTTCTTTCAAAAAAGCCGGAGCTTTCCGGATTAACCTTCAATTTATTCATGCCGGACAATGCTATGTTAAACAGGTTCATTCAATATGTTCAGGAAAATAAATTGTTTACAAAAGATGATTTCCTGGTACTGGCGGTAAGTGGTGGGATTGACTCGGTAGTACTTGTTGACCTTTGCAAAAAGGCAGGTTTCCGTTTAGTCGTGGCTCATGTAAACTTTAATCTGCGCGAGAAGGAAAGCGAGCGGGATGAACTCTTTGTGCGCGAACTTGCTACCGGGGCAGGCGTTCCCGTTTTCGTAAAAAATGTGAATACTACTACTTATGCTTCTCTCAATAATTTATCAATCCAGGTAGCCGCCCGTATACTGCGTTATGAATGGTTCGAATTGTTGAGACAGGAATTGGCAGATATTAATAAAACGGATAGGGGTAGAGGGTCTTCCCTGGTAGTTACAGCACACCATATGGATGACAGTGTTGAAACAATGCTGATGAACCTTTTTCGCGGCACCGGCATTACGGGTCTTCGGGGAATACTGCCAAAACAGGAACACCTGGTGAGGCCTCTACTGTGTTTTACAAAAAATGAAATTGTTGACTATGCAAATAGTCTCGGGCTGAATTGGGTTGAAGACAGTTCCAACCAGCTTGATAAGTACACCCGTAATTATTTCCGTAACCAGCTTATACCGATGCTGCGAAAAATATATCCACAGGTTGACGAAAATTTATACCAGAATCTTCACCGCTTCCAGCATGCGGCTGTGCTATACCGTGAGTCGGTGGATAAAAAGATCAGGAACCTTGTGGAAGCCAGGGGAAATGAATTTCATATCCCTGTATTGAAGCTGATCAAAATGCCGGCATACGAAACAATTTTGTTCGAGATACTTATGCAATATGGCTTTACCCCGCAGCAGTTGTCCCAGGTTATACAACTCCTGCATAGCGAAACGGGTAAGCAGGTTTTGTCTGACCAATACCGGGTAATAAAAAACCGCAACTGGCTCATCATAGCTCCTGCAGAACAACAACATTCATCTTATGTTTTGATTAGTGAGGATGATCTGCATGTTCCCTATGAAAAGGGAAACCTGAAACTGACCAGGAACAAGATAAGCGAGGTTCGCTTTCGAGCAGAAAAACCGCTCATTCCGGCCGGATCGCATCCATCCATCGCTTATCTCGATTCAAAAAAAATCACATTTCCCCTGCTGCTTCGCCAATGGAAGGCAGGTGACTATTTCTATCCGCTTGGGATGAAGAAAAAGAAAAAAATTGCACGCTTCCTGATTGATTCTAAACTTTCAAAAACCGATAAGGAATCTGTCTGGGTTATCGAATCCGGAAAAAAGATTTTGTGGGTGGTTGGTTCCCGTATCGACGACAGGTTTAAAATCACAGACAGCACCAGTGAAGTAATCATGATCACCCGGTTGCCCTGAAAAATAACGCTCCTTAAACATTAATTTATCAATCTAAAAATTGCTAAAATTCACTAAGCTAAAAAACGCTAAAATTCACCAAACTTAAAACTGCTAAATTTTACCAATCTAAAAGCTACTGAAATACACCTTCACCTGGTCAATAAATACAGATAATGGTTTATAGTCACTGAGTGCAAAGCAGGCGACTATTAAGAATGCGATACCAAATAATGCACCCCAGATATGCGCGGAATGGTTCACATTGCCGCCACCTCTTTTGTCAAGGAATGAAGAGATGACCAGGAACAACAAGCCAAAAGCAAAACCCGGGATCCTGAACGGTAAAAATAACAAACCCATGGGGACGAGGGGATTGAGCAATATGAAGGCAAAAATAACCGCAGATACAGCTCCTGATGCTCCAAGACTGCGGTAAGAACTATTTGTTTTATGCTGTGAATAAGTAGGGAGTAAACAGAAGAAAAGCGACAGGATATACATCAACAAATACATTATCCTGCCCAGGTCTCCAAAAAGCCGCATGAAGTCAACTTCGACATATTTACCGAAAATATAAAGTCCATACATATTAAAAGCAAGATGGATATAATCTGCATGGAGGAAGCCGCTGGTGAAAAAACGATACCATTGTTTCTGATAGGTTACCGCAGGTGGATCGAAGATCAGGTCATTCATGATCTTGTCGTTGTTTAGGGCGGATATTGAAATGAGTACGGTAATAATAATAATGATTAGGGTAATGCTCATGAAAAATTCAATTTGTTCAGCTCCAAATCTAATGATTATGAGTGATGATATTTTTCATTTCTCAAAATTGAACAGGCACGATAAATTTGTTCGGATAGTATTAGCCTGACAAGTTGATGGGGGAAAACGAGTTTTGAAAGCGACCATTGATAGTTTGCTCTTTTAAGAATGGCATTGTCGGTTCCATATGCACCTCCTATTAAAAAAACAAGATTACGTATACTTTCATTTCCTCTTTTTTGAAGAAATTGTGCGAGCCCGGGGGAATCTAGTGTTTGTCCTCTTTCATCTAGTACAACGAGATAATCGTCTTTTTGCAACATGCCGAGGATCAGTTCACCTTCTTTTTTTTTGAGATCGGCTTCACTTAATGTGCCGGCGTTTTTTGGAACAGGAATAATGGTCCAGCTGGCAGGAAAATATTTATTGATACGTTTAGTAAAATCTTCAGTTCCCTCTTTCACATAAGAGTCATGTGATTTGCCAACTGACCAACATTGAATTTTCATGTAGATAAAATTAAGTCAATGACAGGAAACTAAATCATGGTTGGCAAGCGACATAAAAAAAGGCATCGCTTCAGTCAGCATACACAATTATGTGCGATTTAACTGAAGTAATGCCTTAAAATGTTTAAACCCTATAGGTTTTTAAACCGGAACTTTATTCAACTATATATAGCCAAAGTTCCACAATTGCTATACTGATTCATTCTGTTTTTCTTTATCAATATAGTTATATTCATCCTGATTTTTGTGTTTTTTATCTTCAGTACCGGGTTCAGGATAGCTTTCAGAATTCCCGCTATCATCTCCACTGGCCTTGTTGTTTTCACTCCTTATTGATGAATCTTTTCCTTGTCCTTCACGAACCGGGAATTTTTTCTTATCGTCTTTGATATTGGGATCGTTGTGTGCACTCATAATCCTGGCTTTTGGAGATAGGCTAAAAAAGCATGCCAGGGGAAGTCAGGTATCTTAACTGGCGGTCGACAGATTTAATTGTTTGAACAGGGACAAAAAGGATTCAAAGCAAAATGAAATTCTAATATCTGGAAATAACAATCATGATTCTATTGTGGATTTTTTTATTTGTTGCGTCTAGTATAAAAGGTAATTATGAAAAAAACATTTGCACTTATTATTTTAGGTGTGGCATTGTCCGGTACTTCAATGGCACAAGACAAAGAACCACCACCTCCTCCTAAGCCACCAAAAAAGGCGATGACGAAAGCTGCGGCACCCCAGACTGAACCTCAAAAAGCTATGATGACGGCACCTCCAGCTCCTCCTGCGCCCACAAAAAGCAGGAGCCATGAGTTTCCGCCACCACCTCCGGTTCCGGCAAAAACAAACAGCGACAATGTTCCACCACCGCCTCCGCCGGTTCCGGCAGAAGCAAACAGTGACAATGTTCCACCACCTCCGCCGCCGGTTCCGGCTAAGACTGGTGATGAAGAAGTGCTTGCACCAGTAGCTTCCGACGAAACAACAGTTACACTAAAACCAATCGCTCCTGTGAAACATCCGGCTTCAGCAGAACCTGTAGTTTCTCCAAATCCATTAGCTCCTGTGAAAAAAGAAGCTTCAGCCAAACCCCTGGATTCTCAAAAAACAACTGGTCCTAAGAAGGTCGCGATTAAGAGCAATTCTATTCAAAACTAATCACATCAATATAAAAAAGGGAATGCCCGGGTACAGACCCGGGTATTCTTTTCTATTGTTTTCTTTGTGCATTGTTTATAATAAGTTCGGCCAGCTTCTCCAGCAAAGGTTCCGGCAAATCATGTCCCATGCCTTCAATGCTTTCAAACCTGGCACCAGGGATTGTTGTAGCGATGTCTTTACCGGCATCAATAATAACCAGTGGATCTTCGGTTCCATGAACAACAAGCGTAGGGATCTTTATTCTTTTTAAGTCGGCAGTTCTACCGGCGTAGAAACCAGCTACTGAAGCCGCACCTTGCCGCACCAACCCATCGGGATGATAAGAGCGTTTAATATTCGATCTGATTAAAGCCAGGGCTTTTTTTTCATTAACAGGATATTTTTTTCCTGCCAGTATCTTCATGCTTTGCAGTTCCCTTTGCACATAAGCTGCCGTATCATCGGCAGGCCCGGGCGCGGGAATACTACTCACTAATTCGACCTTCGCAACCAAGGGGAAAGTAGGTTTACCCCCGCCGGCCATAATGCTTGTTAAGGAGAGTGCATGATCAGGATAATAATATGAAACACGCTGTGCAATCATTCCACCCATTGATGCCCCAACGATATGCGCTTTTTTTATACCCAATACATCCAATAAAACCACCGCATCTTTAGCCATATCATCCAGCGAATATGCAAGTGGTGGTTTTTCTCCCAGTTCCAAAGCTTTGGTAATGGCGTTCCAGTCTGGCATACCTGCTTCATCAAATTTTGTTGATAAGCCAATATCGCGATTGTCAAAAACGATCACCCGGTATCCCTTACCTACAAGCTTATCGCAGAAAACTTTTGGCCACATGGTTAGCTGGGCGTTAGTCCCGGAAATCAATAAAAACACTTCCTTGTTTTTACTACCATAACTATGATAGGCAATGTTGATACCGTTCACCTGAGCAATACCCGGCTGGCCTGATCCCTTCAGGGAAATAAAAACAACGATCATTCCAAGCAGGCAGGTTTTATTAACTATCAGGCGCAGGCTCATCAGCGATCGTTTTTTAAGTTCTCCCAAATTACGAATTTGGATGCAATAGCCCTGATACCCTCATCACAGTGCATCACGGGGGTATTGAAAATAATTCATAGATTGCCTCAACGATTAATACATATTGGAAAAATAGCAACTACATGCAGGTACTTTTTGGGATTATTTATCATTTCATCGGCGGTTTTGCATCAGGAAGTTTTTATATACCATTTAAAAAAGTCAGGGGTTGGTCCTGGGAAAGTTATTGGATAGTCGGAGGCATTTTTTCCTGGCTACTTGTCCCTCCACTGGCAGCTTATCTCACCATCCCCGGTTTTTCTGAAATTATCAGGCAGACTGATAACAGCATCTTAGGAGCGACTTATATGTTTGGATTGTTATGGGGCATTGGAGGTCTTACTTACGGGCTGGGGGTAAGGTATCTTGGAGTTTCCCTCGGTTCAAGTATTATACTTGGTCTTTGCATGGTTTTTGGGGCCCTTATTCCATCTATTTATTACAATTTTTTCCCAGCTGAAGGCAAGGATACTTTCAGCATGATGATAAATTCGGGTTGGGGACAAACTGTATTAACGGGTCTTGCTATTTGTGTGCTTGGAATTATCATCTGCGGCAAAGCAGGTATTATGAAAGAACAGCAGCTTAGCAAGGTTGCCCCGGCAAGAGATGTTCACGGTGATGTAATCAAAACAGAATATAAATTCGGCCTTGGAATGATTGTATCAATCATTTCAGGCATTTTAAGTGCCTGTTTCAATTTTGGGCTTGAAGCCGGTAAATCTATGGCTAATACTGCCAATGAAATCTGGAAGGTTGCGAACCCGGGCGATGGTGAATTCCTTTTCCAGAACAATGTTGTTTATGTGGTTATCCTTTGGGGAGGGCTTACTATAAATCTCGTCTGGTGTATGATTCTGAATGCCAGGAACAAGACTTTTCATGACTATACAAATAAACAGGTGCCTCTCACCAGGAATTATTTTTTCTCTGCACTTGCCGGTATTACCTGGTTTCTTCAGTTCTTCTTTTACGGCATGGGAGAATCTAAACTTGGCAATGGTGCCAGCTCCTGGATTTTACATATGGCCTTTATTATCCTGATTGCGAATCTATGGGGACTTATCTTAAAGGAATGGAAAGGTGTTAACCGGAAAACTACATATACTATCATTGCCGGCATCATCACGATCATTATTTCTGTACTGGTAGTAGGCTACGGAAACTCTATGAAATAATCTTGTAACTTTTTTTTAGACAATAAAATATTTGATTATGTCTCTTACAGCATCAAAGTTCAGGCATGTAAGTTATTTGTGGGATGAGCAGAAGGCCGCTGCGTTCGGAGGCGACGAGGTTGGACTGCTTATATACCGTTCAAATTTACTTGGTGCCGACCTTCGCTTAACTAATTATGGTGGGGGGAATACTTCTTACAAAGGTCCCGCTAAAAATCGACTGACCGGGGAAACGACTGATGTTATGTGGGTGAAAGGATCCGGTGGGGATCTTGGTACACTGAAAAAAAACGGGCTCGCTGCTTTGTATATGGACCGCTTACTAAGCCTGAAAAACATTTACCGGGGTAAGGAGCATGAAGATGAAATGGTTGAATTATTTAATCACTGCATCTATGATCTCGACTCCCGCGCACCGTCCATTGATACAGCATTGCATGGCTTTCTACCTTTTAGTCATATCGACCATTTGCATCCCGATGCAGCAATAGCCATCGCCGCCGCTAAAGATGGGAAACAAATCACGCAGGAATTATTCAATGGAACAATTGGTTGGGTTGAGTGGCAGAGACCAGGATTTGACCTTGGACTTAAACTGAAGCAATGCCTCGATGAAAATCCTGGTATTCGTGGCATCATGCTCGGCTCACACGGTTTATTTACCTGGGGGGATACTGCTTACGAAAGTTATATCAACACGCTGGAAGTGATTGAACGTTGCGCAGAATACATCGAACAGAAAACCGCAGAAAACGGTCAGGTGTTTAGTGGCAGCAAACTCGAATCATTGCCAAAAGAGGAACGCTATAAAAAAGCGGCACAGCTTGCGCCGGTTCTGCGTGGTCTTGCATCTTCAAAAACACGGATGATTGGTCATTTTACAGATGATGAAAAAGTGATGCAATTTATTAACTCGAATGATCTTGACAGGCTTGCCCCGATGGGAACAAGTTGCCCGGACCATTTCCTGCGAACCAAAATCAGCCCGCTTGTATTAGATATGCAAGCCGGCGAAGATCTTTCAAACACCGATGCTTTTTATAAAAAACTTACTTCGCAGTTTGAACAATATCGTACTCAATATGAAGAGTACTATAATAATTGTAAACATCCTAACAGTCCCGGCATCCGTGATGCCAACCCGGTAGTGATTTTATACCCCGGTGTCGGCATGTTCACCTTCGCAAAAGATAAACAGACTGCGCGGGTTGCTGCCGAGTTCTATACTAATGCCATCAATGTAATGCGGGGCGCAGAAGCCATTTCAACTTATACATCCCTGCCAAGACAGGAAGCTTTTGATATTGAGTATTGGTTACTTGAAGAAGCAAAATTGCAAAGAATGCCCAGGCCAAAACCATTGACCGGTCGCATAGCACTCGTTACCGGTAGTGCCGGTGGTATTGGTAAAGCGATCGCCAAAAAATTCGCCGACGAAGGGGCTTGTGTAATAATTAATGATAATGATGCTGAGAGGCTTGATAAGGCGAAGCTTGATTTCTCGTCAAAATATTCAAAAGATGTTTTTGCTGCGAGTTTGCTTGATGTTACCAATAAATCAACAATCGCCGGGGCTTTTGAAGTAGCCTCTCTGAATTTCGGCGGAGTTGACATTGTAGTAAACTGTGCGGGTTTAAGTATTTCAAAGCCATTAGGTGAACATTCAGAAGCTGATTGGGACCTGCTTTACGATGTGCTGGTTAAAGGACAGTTTCTCGTTACACAGGCCGGTGTTTCGATCATGAAAAAACAAAAACTTGGCGGGGACGTGCTCAATATCGTGAGTAAAAATGCACTGGTTTCCGGCCCTAATAACGCAGGTTATGGATCGGCAAAAGCTGCGCAACTTCATCTGAGCCGGCTTAATGCTGCCGAACTTGGCAGTGATCGCATAAGGGTCAACGTTGTAAATCCGGATGCAGTTATTTCAGACAGCAAAATCTGGGAAGGTGCCTGGGCAGAAGGACGCGCAAAAGCTTATGGTGTACCTGTAGATAAACTGCCCGAATACTATGCAGGAAGAACTTTATTGAATGAAATCATTCTACCTGAAGATATTGCCAATGCCTGTTTTGTATTCGTCGGAGGTTTGTTGAATAAATCGACCGGAAATGTGCTTAATGTTGATGGTGGAGTGGCGATGGCGTTCGTTAGGTAGTTATGAGTTATGAGTTATGAGTGGTGAGTGGTGAGTTGTGAGTGGTTTACAACCCCCGATAGGGGTTGACTTCGTATAGCCCGGGGTAAAACCCGGGGCGGTGGTAAAACCACGGTTGGCGATGAAACCCCGGGGCGGGTTGAAGCCCCGGATAATTAATGATTAAAATTCTGTTATGAGATTAGATCAAGAATTTATAGATGACCATAACCAGCTATGGTATAAAGGGCATCAACGCAAATATGATGCGCTGGTGGAAGGGTTGCCAAATGCGATGTCAATACTTCAAAAATTAATTGACTTCCAGGTGGCGATACCCAGTTGGGCGCTTGGAACAGGCGGCACAAGGTTTGCCCGCTTTTCGGGCGGAGGCGAACCACGCAATCTCCATGAAAAAATGGAAGACATTGGCCTGTTGCACGCACTTAATAAAAGCAGTGGAGCCATTTCACTTCATATTCCCTGGGACATTCCGGAAAATATTCCAGCTGTGCGGACACTTGCCGAACAACTGGGACTACAGTTTGATGCGATGAACTCAAACACTTTCCAGGATCAGAAAGACCAGGAACTCAGCTATAAGTTTGGCTCTTTGCAGCATGTCGATAGAAAAGTACGTGCCCAGGCAATTCAGCATAACATCGAAGTGATTCAACATGGTGTTGATCTTGGATCAAAATCGCTGACTGTCTGGCTAAGCGATGGTTCCTGTTTTCCGGGCCAGTTAAATTTCAGAAAAGCTTTTCAAAATACGCTGGAAGGACTGAAGGAAATTTATGCGGCCCTGCCTGCTGATTGGAAAATGTTTGTTGAGTATAAAGCCTTCGAACCAAATTTTTATTCTACAACAGTTGGTGACTGGGGGCAATCGTTGTTGTATGCAAACAAACTTGGTCCAAAAGCATATACACTTGTTGACCTGGGTCACCATCTGCCAAATGCAAATATTGAACAGATCGTTTCATTGCTACTTATGGAAGATAAACTTGGCGGCTTCCACTTTAATGATTCAAAATATGGTGATGATGATCTGACTGTAGGAAGTATTAAACCATACCAGTTGTTTTTGATTTTTAACGAACTGATCGATGGTATGGACGCACAGGGGATGAATCATAATACTGACCTGGGATGGATGATCGATGCTTCTCATAATGTAAAGGATCCCCTTGAAGACTTGTTACAATCTGTAGAAGCCATCATGCTTTCTTATGCCCAGGCATTGTTGGTTGACAGGGAAAAACTAACCGAAGCTCAACAGAACAATGATGTGGTATTAGCGCAGGAGATATTGCAGGATGCGTTCCGGACTGATCTTCGTCCTTTGGTTGCCCAGGCAAGATTTAATGCGGGAGGAGCATTGGAACCAGTCAGTTTATATCGTACGGGTAAAATCCGTGAAAACCTGATTCGCGAACGGGGATTGAAAACCGTGGCTACGGGTCTGTAGACAAAAAATAAATGATTGCTTATGACTGCCGGCAAAGTTGCTGCCATATTTGATGTGGGTAAGACCAATAAAAAACTATTACTGTTCAACCAGGAATATCAATTGGTGAAGGAAACTTCTGTTCAGCTCCCCGAAACAACAGATGAAGACGGATTTGCATGTGAAGATGTACATGCCCTGACAAACTGGGTAATTACCAACTTCGAAGAATTATCAATGTCTACTGAATACCAATTGGCAGCATTGAATTTTTCATCTTATGGAGCAAGCTTCGTTCACCTTGACAAATCGGGTGAGCCATGTTGCCCGCTTTATAACTATCTTAAACTTTATCCGGATAATTTGAAAAATGCTTTTTACAACCGCTATGGTGGTGAGGAAGATTTTTCTATGTTAACCGCCTCACCTGTACTGGGAAGTCTTAATTCAGGAATGCAGCTCTACCGGTTAAAACATGAACAGCCGGATTTGTTTGCAAAAATCAGGACCTCATTACACTTGCCACAATACCTTAATTATATACTCTCCGGTAAAACCTGTACTGATATTACCAGTGTAGGTTGCCATACGAATTTGTGGAACTTTCGTTCAAATTCATATCATCAATGGGTTAACCTGGAAAAGATCGATGATAAGTTTGCACCGGTGGTTTTGGGTGACGCACTGGTAAACGATCCGGGAACATCCCGCCAACCCCCGATCGGAATTGGATTACATGATAGTTCGGCGGCGTTAATACCTTATCTGCAACATTTCAGGGACCCATTTATATTGATTTCAACCGGTACCTGGTGCATTAGCATGAATCCGTTTAACAAGGATCCACTTACAAAAGAAGAACTCAGGAATGATTGTTTGTGTTACCTGACTTATAAGGGTGAGCCGGTGAAATCTTCAAGGCTCTTTGCCGGGAACGAACATGAAAAACAAATAAAAAGGCTGGGAGATTTTTTTCATAAAAATGATCAGGCGGTTTCTCAGATCCGTTTTAACAAAGAGATATATGATTCTCTAGTTCGTCAGTCTTTGCCTGGGCAATCTTCTGTTGGACAACCTTCTGTTGGACAGTCTTCGGTTGAACACTCTTCTATTGGACAGTCTTCCGTTGGGCAACCTGCGTCTAAGGATAAAGGTAGCCCGTCACTCATAACCGGTGGTTCTGCATTTTCAAATCGTGAAATCGCTGAATTTCCTGATTATGAAACTGCCTATCACCAGTTAATGATAGACATCATGGTTCAACAGGTGGCCTCAACCAGGCTGGTTATGAATGCCACGGGTGTAAAACAGATATTTGTAGACGGTGGTTTTAGCAAAAATGAGATCTATATGAATTTGTTAAGTATGTCTTTTCCTGAGATTACAGTCTCAGCCGCAACCGTACCACAATCTACAGGTCTTGGTGCAGCCCTGGCCATTCATAAGCATTGGAACAAAAACCTCATCCCACAAAACCTCATCCAATTAAAAACCTATCATTCAAAATCTGATCTCCTCTAAATAAAATAATAAAATTGGCACACAACGAAACGAAATATATTTCATTCTTAAATTTAATAACTAACACTCACCACTTACCACTCACCACTCACCACTCATTTAAAGGCGTCATGAAAAAACTCATCTTCCTACTACTAGCCTCTAGCTTCGTTTCCACCGGGAATGCACAAACGACGGTGAATAACCTGCTCGTTGAGAATCTTAAGAATCCGATTGGTGTTGACATGGTTAAGCCGGCTTTTAGCTGGCGTCTCAACGGGACTGACAGAAACCTGGTGCAGACTGCTTACGAAATCCGCGTTGGCAGTGATCCTTCAAATTTATCAAAAACAAAAAATCTTGTCTGGAACAGTGGTAAAGTCGCATCCGGTGAATCTTTACATAATATATATGCTGGCACCACACTTGAATCGACAAAGAAATATTACTGGCAGGTAAGGGTCTGGGACAACAAGGGCAGAACATCTGCCTGGAGCGAGACAGGTTCATGGCAAATGGGTTTGTTAAGTGAGAGCGATTGGGAAGCAAAATGGATCAGCATTGGTTTTATCGAAGATTCCGTTAATCGTCCAGGGCAATTGTTCAGGAAAGAATTCACGGCTGCAAAGAAGATAAAGTCCGCTACTGCATTTATAACATCCCATGGCATTTATGAAGCTTTCATTAATGGTAAACGTGTTGGTGATTATTATCTTACACCCGGCTGGACAAGTTATAACAAGAGGTTACAGTACCAGGTTTATGATGTAACCGGTTTAATGAATACAGGGAAAAATGCCATTGGCGCGGGGCTTGCCAGCGGATGGTATCGTACTCCGCTTGCATGGCAGGCAAATCTGAATTTGTATGGGAAGGAACTTGCTTTGCTGGCACAGATCCGTATTGTTTATACTGATGGAACAGTTGAGACCATTGGCACTGATAATACCTGGAAATCTTCAACTGGCCCCGTGAAATCTTCAGAGATCTATGATGGAGAATCTTATGATGCCAATTTCGAAAAATCCGGCTGGGCAAACGTTGGATATGATGAACAAGGCTGGTTGCCGGTGAAACTTATAACCGCTGCAAAGAATACATTGATTGCAACCTACAATGAGCCGGTAAAAAAACATGAAAGATTCAAAGCGCTTAAACTGATAACAACGCCAAAAGGAGAGAAGGTTATCGATTTCGGACAAAACCTGGTTGGTCTTGTTGAAGTAACTGCCAGCGGGAATAAAGGAGATAGTATTAAGATCTACCACGCAGAAGTGCTGGACAAAGCCGGAAATTTTTACACGGATAATCTTCGGGGCGCTAAACAATTAAATACATATATACTAAAAGGAGGTGAACCACAGACTTTTGAACCGCATTTCACATTCCAGGGTTTTCGTTATATAAAACTGGAAGGATTCAAAGGTGAGATCAATCCCGAAAATTTTACTGCTGTTGCCATGTATTCGGACATGAAGCCGACAGGAAACTTTAAAAGTTCCAATGCTCTTATTAACCAGCTTCAACATAATATACAATGGGGACAAAAAGGTAATTTCCTGGATGTTCCAACCGATTGTCCACAACGCGATGAAAGACTCGGATGGACAGGAGATGCCCAGGCCTTTGCACGCACTGCGACCTATAATATGCATGTTTATAATTTTTTCAGCAAATGGCTTAAAGATCTTGCAGCTGATCAGACCGACAAGGGAAGTGTGCCACATGTGATACCGCAGGTACTGGCAAAAGGTGCAGACGGCTCAGCCGGTTGGGCGGATGCCGCAACCATCATTCCATGGACAATGTACCAGGCTTATGGGGATAAACGTGTGCTTGAGCAACAATACCCGAGCATGAAAGCCTGGGTTGGTTATATGGAATCAAACGCTAAAGATAATCTCTGGAACAAAGGTTTTCATTTTGGTGACTGGTTGTTTTACAGGCCCGATGATGATAATGATGGTAGAGGTGCGATAACGGACAAGTATATGATTGCACAATGCTTTTATGCCAACTCTGTTCAAATCATGATCAACACGGCTAAAGTGCTTAACAAACCAGAAGATGTAAAAAAATATGAACAACTGTTGAACGATGTTAAAGGCGCCTATCTTAAGGAATACCTGACACCGAACGGTCGCCTGGTTTCCAGCACTCAAACTGCCTACGTATTGGCATTGAATTTTGACATGTTACCTGAAGGACAGAGAAAGCAGGCTGCGCAGAGACTTGCAGACAATATTAAAGCCTATAACAATCATCTTACTACCGGTTTCCTGGGTACACCATATTTATGTCATGTGTTATCAAGATTCGGTTATACAGATATTGCTTTCAAGTTGTTGATGCAGGAATCTTATCCTTCATGGTTATACCCGGTTAAACAAGGAGCCACAACAATATGGGAAAGATGGGATGGTCAGAAGCCCGATGGATCTTTCCAGACACCTGGCATGAACTCATTCAATCACTATGCTTATGGAGCTATCGGGGATTGGATGTATCGTGTTATTGCAGGTCTTGATACTTACGATTCTATGCCCGGCTACAAAAAGATATCTGTAAAACCACATATAGGTGGCGGGCTTACCGAAGTCGCAGCGGATTATGAAACCAACTATGGGAAACTAAGATCCGAATGGAAAATTGTTGATGGAAAATTCAGTCTAACAGTAGAGATACCTGCAAATACCAGGGCAACGGTTTATATCCCTGCCACTTCAGCAGAATCAGTTTCCGAATCGGGAAAATCACTTTCGGGTTTAAGCGACCTGAAGGTCACCGGCAAGGATGGAGACTATGTTGTTGTTGAGCTTGGATCAGGCATCTACAATTTTGCTGTTAAGTAAACAGATAAGAACTTTGTGTAAGATTTCAGAATTTATGAAAATTGTAAATGCAACAGTTGAATTCAGGCAGGAAGCGATACTTGGTGAGGGCCCTGTTTGGGATGCATTGAGTCAGCAATTATATTGGATCGATATAAAGTCTAAAAAAGTATCCAGGTATGATCCGGTTAAGAATAAATATGAATCCTGGCAGCTTGAACAAATGGTAGGTTGCATCGTTGTAGTTTCAGATGAAAAAATTGTCTGTGCTTTGCAGGATCGCCTAATTCAGCTGGATACAATAACCGGAGAACAGACTTTTCTTACTGCGATAGAAGCCGAGCTCGCTGATAATCGTTGTAATGATGGAAAGGCAGATGCCGCAGGCCGGTTCTGGGTCGGATCGTTGCATATGCCGGGAGAAAATGGCAAGGCAGCATTATACAGGGTAGATAAAGATCTCGTCGTAAATAAGCTGGTCAACGGGCTTGGTATGTCTAACGGTCTCGGTTGGTCGCCAGATAACAAAACCATGTATCTTATCGACACAGTCGAAAAACATTTGCTTAAATTTGATTTTTCTCTTTCTGACGGAGCCCTGACGAATAAACAGGTTCTTCTAAACTTAAAAGAAGAGGTGGGCAGTCCTGACGGGTTGTGTGTGGATACAGAAGGTAATTTATGGATCGCTTTTTATGGTGGTAAAAGTATTACCTGTTATAACCCTTCAACCGGAAAACAGTTGGCAAGAATAGAAGTGCCGGCTCTGAATGTTACCTGTTGCACATTTGGTGGAAAAGAACTTGATACCCTGTATATCACCACTGCAAGAGATGGCCTAAGTGAAGAAGATCTCAAAGCTTTTCCTGACTCCGGTTGTTTGTTTACGGCAAAGCCCGGGGTAAAAGGATTACCATCAAACCGGTTTATGATTTAATGCCAGCCGGAAATTTTACAAACCATGTTGGGTATTACCAATGAATCTCCAACCGAGGATTAAATTTCACATGAATGTATACTATATGAGTTGCAGTATCCTGACCTATTGACTGTTCTCCATTGTAGCTATTGTATTGGTTAATGTACCAATTCCCTGTATTGTGATGTTTACTTCATCGCCAACTTCCAATGTGAAATCGTCCGGTGGTACAACACCCGTTCCGGTCATTAACATTACACCTTGGGGAAATCTGAATTCACGGAACAGGTAACCCACCAGTTCCTTGTGCTTTCTTTTCATACGGTCAAGGGCTATTTCTCCGTTAAAAACAGATTGATGATTACGCTGAATATCCAGCTGAATCAGGGTGGATGGCGATATTGGTTCCCGGGGAACATAAATGCAGGGACCAAGCGCCGCGCATCTTTCATACATTTTTGCCTGAGGCAGATACAATGGATTTTCGCCTTCTATACTCCGGCTGCTCATGTCATTTCCAACTGTGTAACCGTTTATATTTCCATTTGAATTGATAAGCAGTGTAAGTTCCGGTTCAGGAACGTTCCAGGTTGAATCTTTCCGGATATTAACAGGTTCATTGTGTGCAGAGATCCGATGCGGCAATGCTTTGAAAAACAACTCCGGCCTTTCAGCATCATAAACCTGCGAATAACAATCTGCAGCACCACTTGCTTTTGACTCTTCCATGCGTGCATCGCGACTCCTGAGATAAGTAACTCCGGCCGCCCACAATTCCTGGCTGCCAACCGGTACCTGGAGATGATGGACAATTGCTGACTTTAAAGTTTCGGGTTCGATCTGTTCGCTCTTAGTTGTAACACCAAGCAAATAATCGAAAAGTTTTTCATGATTAACAATAGCATCCCAGTCCTGATCTATTTTATAAGCGTTATTTTCATGAACAATAAAGTTTCCCTTTGATGTTTTATATAAATGCATAATGGAAAGGATTGCTGTTATGTTGAATGTTATTGATGTTGAATATATCCGTCAGAAATAGGTCCTGTTATTTTGTTTTTATTCCACTTTTTATTTCACTGAGTTTAACACCGAGGATTTGTTGAGCCAGTGTTTCAAGTTTTGCGAAATCTCCTTCAAAATGAAAGGTGCTTTGTTTATAAACCTGTGTTTCACCAGGATTTAATTCCTTTGCCGGTGATGATGATTCGATTTCATAAAATGGTCCCATCTGTGTGCCATCCGCGAGTGGACCATCGTTATAGGCGTTAACCGCATCTCCTTTATATGGATTTTGCTGCAGTTCCCATTTGGAATTAACATAGGACCCGTTTTTATCGACAGTAAACTTAGTGATGGTAAGGATATTTTTTTCAAAGTCGTAACTGCCGGCTATTGGCCGCGCAATTACCGGTGAGATCCCAACCTTGCTCCTGAATTTTCCATCACAGTTTAACACCAGGAAACTATCGGTAATGATTAATCGCTCGGGTGGTATGGCGCCAAAATAATCCCTGGTTATCAATTTCGCAGCGTTTTTCCCGGGCTCAAAAGGAATGATCACTTTTGTTTGATCAGAAGGCGTGAGCATCGCCAGCAGCCAGATTGATAATAATCCACTTTCTTTTTTCCAGGCTGCACTCCCTGTATTTTTTATTGAATTCTCTGTCGTATAAGCCACAGTTGCCAGTGAAGGATCAATATTTGTGTTCAACTCGCCGGCTATAGCTTCCGGTGAAAGCAGGTTGATAATACGGCTTATCTCAATATTAAATACAGTGCCCGAGTAATTTGTAACAGATGCGGTTTTCCTAAAAGTGGCAGATTGTGCATCTGCGTTTACAACATCATATGTGACTGTATCAATAATTGCCGGCACCTGCCAGTTACCAAAAGCAAATGAATCTTTTCCTTTGAAATAGATTGAATACTGTCCTCCTTCGGGTCCCAGCCAAAAACGTTCTTCACCACCCACAGGATTGAATTGCTTTTTCTTTTCTGATGAAGCGATCAGGGTATAATTGAGCCAGCCGTAACTTGTGCCGGTGTTCCCTTTTGCCGTTGAAGTCATCACCCTGCCCTGATAATCTGCAGATAAAAGAACCCTGGCATTTCCGCCGGCATCCTTAAGTTCAAGCGTTTTCGCAGTATTTTTCTTCAAAAAATCCGCATCATATGCATAACTGCCTTTGGTTAATTTGCTTTCGCTGGAATCTGATTCAGAACTGGTTGTTTGACTTTTATCAGCATCATTGCAGGCGATTGACAAAAAAAATACAGGGAGCAAAAATAATCTTGCATTCATATGGTTCAGCTTTATATATAATGGCCCTCTGATAAGTACAATTAAGTACATCCTTAAATCACAATCCTTAAATCAAGACAGCCTGGGAAAACTTAGATCAGCGATATTTTTATTCAGTTTTGTTTCTGCTTTATTATTAGAAATATAAATGATAATTTGAAATAGAATTGAAATATTACTGTATAATTATTTAGGTATCTATTTTTTATTTAGATACCTGTTTTTGTACATGAGTCAATGTTTTGATATTTGCGATATCTCTATTGAAATTCGATATACCTGTTTTTATAACGATATACCTCTCTTCCATGGTATAAAATCATCGTGGCCCGCCGCCACAGCTTTCACTGGAATTTCACCACTCGCAACATCTATAACGTATTGCAATATTCGCGAACCTGCTTCTTCAATTGTTTCTTTTCCTGCTATAATATCGCCGGTATCTATGTCGATGATGTCATTCATCTTATTATACAACACAGAGTTTGTAGATAGTTTAAGAACCGGTACTATAGGGTTACCGGTAGGTGTGCCCAGTCCCGTTGTAAATAAAACAATGTTTGCGCCGGAACCCACTTCAGCAGTTGTAGATTCAATATCTCCCCCCGGGGTACACAACAACGTTAGACCAGGCTTACTTACTTTTTCCGGATAATCCAGCACATCAACCACCGGTGAACTCCCGCCTTTTTTTGCAGCGCCGGCACTTTTAATTGCATCTGTTATCAAACCATCTTTTATATTACCCGGTGAAGGATTTGCATAAAAACCACTTCCGAGTGCAGTTGCTTTTGCATTATAGGTATTCATGAGGTCCATGAAACGCTCAGCTATTTCAGGTGTAATACATCTGTCGCTTAATTCCTGTTCAACCCCACATAACTCAGGAAATTCCGAAAGAATTACCGAACCGCCCATTGCGACCAGCAAATCTGAAGTATAACCAATAGCAGGATTTGCCGAGATACCGGAAAAGCCATCTGAGCCACCACATTCAAGACCGATACATAATTTGCTCAGGGGAGCTGGCTTACGAACCGATTTATTAGCTATCACCAGGCCTTCAAAAGTCTGGCTGATGGCCTGTTGTAACATCTTTTTTTCGTTTCCGATCTGCTGTTGTTCAAGTATATACATCGGTTTGGAAAAAGACGGATCACGTTTAGCGATCTCTTCCTGCAGAATACTTATCTGGGCATTCTGACAACCCAGACTCAGAACTGTAGCTCCTGCAACATTCGAATGAGTAATATAACCGGCGAGCAGACCGCAGAGTGCCCGCGCATCCTGCCTGGTGCCCCCGCAACCGAGTGTATGATTCAAAAATTTGATTCCGTCAACATTTGGAAAAATCTTTTGCTGGCGGGGCGCTTCTTCCTCAAACAGCGTTTCAGTTTGCTGATCTGAAGCAAGGGCATGAGCTTGTCCGCTGCCATGCCTTTCAATTAATTTTTCTACATAAGCTTCATAAGGCGACTTTGCCGGGGCATAACCAAGTGCTTTGGAAAATGCTTCCTGCATGACATCGACGTTTTTATTCTCACAAAAAACCAATGGTATCACCAGCCAGTAATTTGCTGTACCAACTGATCCGTCTGCCCGGTGATGCCCCAGGAAAGTTTTTTTGCGCCAGTCACTTACATCAGGCACATGCCAGGAAGTACGCCTTTCCCTTAAACGGTAGGAGTCAGAAGCATGTGTGATATTTTTTGTCGTTATAAGGCTTCCGACCGGGATATCAACCACTGCCTTTCCTACAAGCACCCCAAACATGATGATTTCATCACCAGGTGCAAAATGTTTAAGTGAAAATTTATGTTTGCCAGGGATGCTATCAATCAATGTTATTTCCTGATCCCCGCATTTCATTATAGCCCCTTTCTGAAGATCTGTTAAAGCAACTTCAAGATTATCGTCAGGATGAATTTTTAAAGTTTTTCTTTGCATCGAAGTATAGAAGATTTAATATTGAGTTTATGATTTTGAAATAAATCAACTTCTAAAGAAAACACTTTAGACAATGGTTCATTTCTGATTGTAAATTTAATGTATAATAAGGAATAGTGATCCGCTCTCCAAATAGCTATGTTAAATAATGTCACGAAATCCATTTGTTAAACTAACACATTAAAGATTCGACCTATGTTCAGATCAAGATTTATTGCCTGCCTCCTTTTATTGGTGGCATTTACCGTCAATGCACAGCCAGGTGAACAACTCGTTAAAGTGGTAATTGCGCCTGATCATGGTGACTGGACCTATAAGGCAGGCGAAAAAGTTACATTCACAGTTACGGTGCTACAATTTGGCAATCCTGTTAAAAATGCCCGTATCGTTTATGAATATGGTCCTGAAAAGCTGGATCCTATTAAAAAGGACTCCATGACCCTTAGCAACGGCAGCACTAAGATTGAGGCCGGAACAATGAAGACGGCTGGTTTTTTACGCTGTATTGTCACCGCGCGCGTTGATGGCAGGGAATACCGCAAATGGGCAACAGCCGGATTTGATCCATTGACCATCAAACCAACTGTAAACAATCCAACGGACTTCAAAAGTTTCTGGGATAGCGCAAAGCTTGCACTTTCGAAAATTCCATTGGATACCCGGATGACTTTGTTACCTGAACGTTGTACGGAAAAGGTGAATGTGTACCATGTGAGTGTTCAGAATATTAATAACTCCCGCGTATATGGGATTCTTTGTGTACCAAAAAAAGAAGGAAAATACCCGGCTTTGCTTTCTGTTCCGGGAGCCGGAATCAGGCCATATGCTGGAAACATTGCTATGGCTGAACGTGGCATGATCACACTTGAAATTGGCATTCACGGTGTCCCGGTAATAATGGACCCAATCGTTTATACAAACCTGGCTTCCGGTTCACTGAATGGTTACCAGAACTTCAACCTGGATGACAGGGACAAATATTATTATAAGCGTGTTTACCTGGGTTGTGTAAGGGCCAATGATCTTCTTGTCAGTCTTCCCCAATATGACGGTGAAAGCCTTGCTGTAACAGGTGGCAGCCAGGGTGGTGCACTTTCACTGGTTACCGCTGGCCTGGATGAAAGAGTAAAACATCTCGCTGCATATTATCCCGCGCTTTGTGATGTCACAGGCTATCTGCATGGCAGGGCAGGAGGATGGCCACATTTGTTTGCTCCATATAATATGGCGTTTAATAATAAAAAAGATAAGATCGAAACAGCTGCCTACTATGACGTAGTGAATTTTGCCCGCAATGTAAAGGTGCCAGGTATGTATACCTGGGGGTTCAATGATGATGTATGTCCACCAACCTCTATGTATGCTGCTTATAATGTGATACCTGCAAAAAAAGATCTTTATCTCGCACTGGAAACCGGTCACTGGACCTTTCCTGAACAAACATTGATGATGAACAACTGGCTGGCCGGACAGCTAAAAGTGAAGTAATCCGAACTATTTACTTAAATCAATCAAAGACATTGCCGGTTAGGCATAACTGTTATAAAGGGTCCACAATAAAATAAAATTTCCATGAAATATTTTCTGAGTCTTCTATTTATTGTTGCAACGATTACCGTTTCCGCCCAGGGCAAATGGGAAAAATTATTTAATGGCAAGGACCTCTCCGGCTGGAAACAGTTAAATGGAAAGGCAAATTATGAAGTTAAGGATGGGGAGATTATAGGCACTACCGTAGCCAATACACCCAACTCTTTCCTGGTAACTGAAAAGGATTATGGTGATTTTATTCTTGAACTTGAATTTAAGGTTGACACTTCAATGAATTCAGGTATACAGGTCAGAAGTCTAAGCAAGCCTGACTATCAGAACGGCCGCGTTCATGGCTACCAGATAGAAATAGATCCTTCAGCCCGTGCATGGAGCGGGGGCATCTATGATGAAGCGCGTCGGGGCTGGCTTTGTACCACCGATTATAACCTGCCTGCAAAAAAAGCATTCAGGAACAATGCCTGGAACAAATACCGGGTGGAATGTATTGGTTCAGTTATCAGGACCTGGGTTAATGGTATACCTGTGTCACATCTTATAGATGATCTTACCAAATCCGGATTTATAGCACTGCAGGTACATGCGATCAGCAAAAACGATAATCCCGGTAAACAGATCATCTGGCGGGATATCAGGATTCAAACCAGTAACCTGAAACCATCACCATGGGATAATATTAAAGTAGTTAACCTCATTCCCAACACCATTTCTGAGCAGGAAAAGAAAAACGGGTACTCATTATTATGGAACGGGAAAGACACAAAGGGGTGGAGAGGAGCAAAGAAAACTTCATTTCCTGAAAAAGGCTGGCAGATAAAAGAAGGTACTATCCAGGTTTTGCAATCAAACGGAGCCGAATCGACCAATGGTGGTGATATAGTGACTGAAGATGAGTATAGCAGCTTTGATTTTGAGTTTGAATTCCGGTTGACCGAAGGCGCAAACAGCGGTGTAAAATATTTTGTAACTGAGTCTGAACAAAATACCGGTTCGGCCATTGGCCTTGAATACCAGGTATTGGACGATGCAAAACATCCCGATGCAAAAATGGGAGAAAATGGTAACCGTACCATTTCATCATTATATGATCTGATTCCAAGAACAGAGATCCCCGCCTCAAAAAAGAAGATAGGTGAATGGAACCGTGGAAGGATAGTAGTATATCCCGATAACCGGGTTGAACATTGGCTGAACGGATTTAAGGTAGTAAGTTATACCCGTGGTTCTGAACAATACAAAGCGCTGGTTGCGAAAAGCAAGTACAAGAACATCCCGAATTTTGGCCAGGCAGCAAAGGGTCATCTCCTGCTCCAGGATCATGGAAATGAAGTTTCCTTTCGAAGTTTGAAGATCAGGAAGATTGGATAAGATGTAGCGCGGGCCTGCTTTCCATGGCCATTGATGAAAGTTGATACTACAGGTTGCTGACATGATCTTTGCCAGCAAAAACGGCATGAGAAAAATAAATGTTAAAAATACATTAATAATTAAAAAAGATTCCTTTAACTTGCTTTTGTGATAATGATCATTGATATGACAATGATGTTGAATTGCATTTCACGATAGATTAGATGCCAGAACGATTGTAACCTAAGCCATGGTTATTAGTATATAGTAACGGTTCACGATTGACTTAAACTATAAAACTGCTTGTATGAAAAATGTTTGTTTTGTCGAAAGACATTCTTCCGATTCATTTACAGCCCCCTATATTATTGAAATAATACCAAAGGTCAAGAGTAATTAATACTCCTGATGATTTGTCATTGGCAATCCGCATCCGATGCTGATTGACATATGCTGTCCGTATACCCGGTACTTCCATTTTATTTTCCACCTGCAAATAAATCAAAGCCATATGTTCAAAACCCGATTATTTCAACACACTTGTCTCAGCCTGTTCGTCATGCTCCTGTGTTATTCCGGCACTGTCTTCAGCCAGTCGAATGCACGAGTAGCAGGAAAAGTGGTTGATGACAAAGATTCAGCCGTTGTCAACGCGAGTATCGTGGTGAAGGGTACTGCCAACGGTACTACAACGGATCAGAATGGAAACTTTTCATTAGCAATTAACAATCCAAAGGCTGTACTGGTAATTTCTGTAGTGGGTTACCAGTCGCAGGAAGTTGCACTGGCAGATCGGACTGAGATCACCGTTAGACTCACAACTACAAGCTCTAACCTCACAGATGTGGTCGTAGTTGGTTATGGTACGCAAAAAAAGGTTACAGTTACCGGTGCTGTTGCAACCGTGAAGGGTTCGGAACTTCAGAAGTCACCTACGGTTAACCTTTCAAACTCACTCGCGGGTCGTCTTCCCGGTGTTACCGCAATACAGGCAGGTGGCGAACCTGGCTTTGACGGGTCTACCATTAGAGTGCGTGGTACCAACACGTTTGGTAACTCGAGTGCCCTTATAGTTATCGATGGTATACCAGATCGTGCGGGTGGACTTGACCGGATCAACCCGGCCGATGTAGAGAGTATGTCAGTTCTGAAAGATGCTTCTGCGGCGATATATGGAGCCAGGGCCGCCAATGGCGTTATCCTTATTACCACAAAAAGAGGTAAGAATGGTAAACCAAACCTTCTTTATGATTTCAATCATGGCTGGTCACAACCATCCAGAATTCCTAAAATGGCCGACAACCTGCAGTATGCAGAAATGTCAAATGAACTGGTGCTGTATAAAGAGCTCCAACAAAATCCTGAGCAATGGGCAGCCGGATGGCAGGCATTGGAAAGCACAGGTCAGTATACTGTTCCCGGAGCAACGCCACGAACATTTTTTGCTACATTTCGTCCGGACGATTTTGCAAAGTTCCGCGATGGATCATCTCCATTAACACATCCAAATACCGACTGGTTTGACGCTACAAACAAAACATGGTCACCACAGGTCAGACACAATATGCAGGTAAGTGGGGGAACAGATGCCGTTAAATACCTGGGTTCCGTAGGCTATCAGAACCAGGATGGATATTATAAAAATTCGGCAACCGGTTATAAACAATATGATGTCCGTCTGAATATCGACGCGAAAGTCAATAAATATATCAATATTGGTGTGGGTATCCTTGCACGTGAAGAAAACCGGGAGTTCCCAACAGAGCCTGCCACTGATATTTTCCGTATGCAGATGCGCGGTAAACCCTCGGAAACAGCAGTCTGGCCAGACGGACGACCTGGACCAGATATTGAAAATGGAGAAAACCCGGTTGTGATAACCACTGGGGCAACCGGCTACGACCGCGATAAAAGAACCTATATTCAAACTAACGGGAAAATTGAAATCCTGATTCCAGGGGTTGAAGGTCTGAAAATCACTGGAACTGCCGCCTTTGATAAGTACAACTTGAATCGTAAAAGATGGGCAACTCCCTGGACCTTGTATTTCTGGGATAAAAAAACATTTGAAGCCGACGGCGTAACGCCAAAACTGGAAGGTCGCGTGAGGTCAACATTTCCTGATCCCCGTCTTAACCAATACAGTGAAAATAGCCTCAACGTAAACCTTATTGGTATGTTGAACTACGACAGGAAATTCAGTGATCACACCATTGGGCTTCTTGCCGGTGTTCAAAAAGAAACAAACGAGGGCGACGGTTTTAATGTGTTCAGAAGATACTTTTTGACTCCCGAAATTGATCAGATTAATGTGGGTGGTGCAGACGAGCAGACCATTGGCGGTTCTGCTTTTACAAGAGCAAGGCTGAGTTATTTCGGTCGTGTCAACTATAACTACAAAGAAAAATACCTTTTCGAGTTCCTCTGGAGATATGATGGTTCCTACATGTTCCATGAATCAAACAGATTTGGTTTCTTCCCAGGTTTACTCGCGGGCTGGAATATTTCTGAGGAAAACTTTTTTGCACAGAACGTTAAGTTCATTAATAACCTGAAGATACGTGCCTCCTATGGCCAAATGGGTAATGACCAGGTATACTTCGGTGATCAGTTGCAGGAATTTGCTTATCTCGGTACCTATACTTTTGACACTTATATCCTGAACAATAGCCTGACCAGGACGCTCAATGAAAGGATTGTACCAAATCCTGATTTTTCATGGGAAATAGCCAACAATCTGAACCTGGGTCTGGAAGGGTCTGCGCTTAATAACAAGTTGAATTTTGAATTTGAATTTTTCTATAACAAACGGGACAAGATCCTCGTCCGTAATGAAGCAGCGGTACCTAACAGTTCCGGCATCGCTGACAAGCTGCCACCTGTTCCGCTCGGCAAACTCGACAACAAGGGATGGGAATTTAAAGTAGGTTACAGCGACATGATTGGTGATTTCAGGTACACAGTAAGTGCGAATGGTGGGTATGCGAAGAATCGCATATTGGCCTGGCCAGATACAAAAGGCATCCCTGAATACCAGAAAGCTGTAGGCAGAGGTTTTGGAACAAGCGGAGTAAACTTCCTGGTTTATGAGTCTGACGGCGTATTCCGTGACCAAAAAGATATAGATGCCAATACGATCGACTATTCAGCTGCCACATCAAAACTGATTCCCGGCGACATGAAGTTCAAGGACATGAACAATGATAAGAAGATCAATGCCGATGACCGTGTTAGCCAGGATTGGAATCGTGATCCAATATTCACCGGTGGTTTGAATATCAACCTTGGTTGGAAAAACTTTGATCTTTCGATATTGTTCCAGGGTGCTGCAGGTGGCCGTCTGTATATCAATACCGAATCGGGTGATATCGGAAACTATCTCGAGTATACTTATAAAAATAGGTGGACAGTTGAGAATCCAAGCAGTGAGCATCCCCGGATTGCAAACCGTGGCGGTACTTACTACACCGGCGGAGGATATGGCTCGAATACTTACTATTTCAGGAAGAGCGATTATGTAAGGCTCAAAAACGTAGAGCTGGGTTATAATTTGCCTGCAGCAATAGGAAGCAAGGTTGGCCTGCAAAACGCCCGGATTTATGTGAATGGTCTAAACCTGATTACATGGGATCAGATGAAAATCTGGGATCCGGAAGCCACCAGCAACAATGGTCAGTATTATCCACAGGCTAGGATTCTTAGTGTGGGTGCTCGTGTAACTTTTTAAACAACTGAAAATGAACAAAATATATAGATCGATTATATTATGCATGGTGGCCGTCACCCTGTCATATTCATGTAAGAAGGATTTTTTAAATCTTGAACCGCCCGGCCAGGTTTCGGATGTACTGGCCTGGAAAGACGGTCCTCTTGCCGAAGCTTTCGTAAATGGAATTTACGCGGGTCTTGGACTTGGTGGTTTTCATGAAGAAATGCTTGCTTCTTTTTCTGACGAAGCAATTTTCACACATGCGGGCCGCGGATTCAATATAGTGAATGAAGGCATACTGAACCCCTCCAACCTTGGCTGGGGAAATGGAAACTATCAATGGAACCAGATGTATACGCGGATCCGGGCTTCATTGATTGCGATGACTAACCTTCCTTCGAGTCCTTTTGATGCCACGCTTCGTGACAGGTTGCGCGGAGAAGCAATGTTTCTTTATGCGTATTACAACCACCAGCTGCTGAGGTATTATGGTGGCGGTCCAATTATAACACAGGTGTATGGGCTTGACGAAGATTATTCTGCTGAAAGAGGTACCTGGGAAGCAAATGTAAATAACATAGTTAAGTACTGCGATTCTGCCGTGCTCATGCTTAACGGAAAGTCCATGCAGGAAGGAAGGGCTTCGGTCACTGCCGCACGCGCACTGAAAGCCAGGGTGCTATTATATGCTGCCAGTGACTTGCACGATGTGCCGACTGCAAAATCCAAATCAACTGTTATCAATTCGTTTGCAAAGGCAGACATCATCGGTTATCCATCAGGCAACAGGCTTGCCCGGTGGACTCTTGCAAAAAACGCGGCCAAGGCGGTGCTTGATGCAACAACAGGTTATAAGTTGAACCTGGGAGTACCTGAAGATACTTCTACTGCTACAAGGAACTATATTTCAATAGCAATGGGCGGCGGAAGTAAGGCCCCCGGTGTTGATGCAACCGCTAAATCAGAGATTCTGTTTGGAAGGTATTTTATCCCGGCAAAAGGCGAAGCAGCACGTCAGCATGGTCTAAACAACGGTCCGAACGGCTACAACAACTGGGCTGGTAACTCGCCGATTCAACAGCTTGTTGATGATTATGAAATGATGGATGGTACCAAGTTCAGCTGGAGCAATCCAACTCACCAGGCTGAGCCGTATAAAGGCAGGGAACCGCGTTTCTATGCACATATCCTTTACGATGGTGCGAAGTGGAAACCAAGAGGTAGTTCTGATCCGGCTAACGAAATTCAGACCGGACATTACCAGGGTTCAGGTGGTACCACTATCTATGGACTCGACACCCGCCAGGGTCCGGTCGAGAACTGGAACGGATCATGGACAGGATATTATATTCGTAAATTCATTGATCCTAACCCTGCTCTGAATGATAATAAAGATCGCCAGGATGTTCCATGGCCATTTTTTCGCTATACTGAAATGGTCCTTAACTATGCAGAAGCTTGTATTGAGTTGGGAGAGGATGCAGAAGCGCGTACCTGGCTCAACAAGATCAGGTTCCGCGCTGGCCTGCCAGGCTTTACCGAATCAGGTGATGCCTTGCGCCAGCGATACAGGAATGAGCGGCGCATTGAACTGGCCTATGAAGAACATCGCTGGCATGACGCGCGTCGTTGGATGATCGCGCCAACAACGCTTGGCCGGAAGAATGTTTATATCCTTGTTAGAGGAACCCTGAAAGCCGGGCAAACAGCTGCAGCGACCTATCGTAAGGACCCAACGAAGTACGACTATACTTATACTCCAGCAGTAGATAACTCACTTGAAAACCGGAACTGGTTAGATAAAATGTATTTCCTCCCAATCGCTCGTGATGAAGGACTCCGAAATCCAAAAATCGTTCAGAACCCCGGATATGAATAATAGTTTTTCTTTCAAAAAAAATCTGTGCTTATGCTTTATGCAGGCACAGATTTTTTATTTTGGCCAATCCTTGTAATTGCTATTGTACAGGATATTTTCAAGATGGCTTTATTATTATTGCAAAGTCGCCTAATATATTGCAAAGTGACCGGTAAATATTTGTAGTTAAAAATTAAATTTCAATTCGTTGATCCCGTTTAGCATGATTTGGTTCTATTTAATAAAAAGCGTTAAAAAGGTTTGCCCCCGGCAATTCATAGCAATTCCTAAATATTTTGTGGTGATGACTTTGTTTTTGTTAATCCAGGGATGCAATACCGACAGTAATAGCAATCAGCATGACGATGAAAACGCGGAAATAGCTGATGATGATAAGCTCTTTAGGTTATTGTCATCAACCTATACAAATATCAACTTTGAAAATACACTTACTGAAGGCGTCAATACCAATGTGTTGATGTACGAATATTTTTATAATGGTGGTGGAGTAGCAATTGGCGACCTTAATGAAGATGGTCTGGAGGACATTTATTTCAGTTCAAATATGTCTTCCAATAAATTATATCTCAATCGCGGAAACCTGAAATTTGAAGATGTTACTGACCTTACCGGGGCAGTCGGTCGCAGCGGCCCCTGGAAAACCGGGGTAACCATAGCTGATGTAAACGGCGATAAAAAACCGGACATATTTTTATCTTATTCCGGGAAGGTAAGGGGTACGAACCGTTTGAAACAACTATTCATTAACCAGGGAGCTGAAAACGGTATACCGAAGTTTGTTGAATCAGCTGCCGCCTATGGAATCATCGATACAGGATATACTACACAGGCAGTGTTTTTTGATTATGATCTTGATGCGGACCTTGATTTATTTATACTTAATCATAACCCTAATGCTATTCCCATTCTTGACGAAGCAGGTACGGCAGATCTAATCAAACGGAATAATCCTGCCATCGGCGTGCGGCTTATGCAAAATAACAAAAACAAATTTGTTGACGTTACCAATAAGGCTGGCCTAAACAGCTCGGAACTAACCTATGGCCTTGGCGCGGCAGTTTCGGATATTAATGGTGATGGCTGGCCCGATCTGTACATTTCCAACGATTATTCAGCACCCGATTATCTGTATATTAATAACAAGAAGGGTGGCTTTATCAACCAACTTCAACAAAGCCTGGGCCAAACCTCTCACTTTTCAATGGGTAATAACATTTCGGACATCAACAATGATGGATTGCCCGACATTTTTACCCTGGATATGTTGCCTGAATCAAACGAAAGACAAAAATTATTATTCGCTCCTGATAATTATGAAAAGTTCAACCTGGGACTTAAAGCCGGTTTGTATTATCAATATATGCGGAATATGCTGCATGTAAACAACGGCAATGGAACCTTTAGTGAGACTGCACAATTTTCAGGTATCTCAAATACTGATTGGAGTTGGGCACCTCTGTTTGCTGACTTTGACAACGACGGATGGAAAGACCTGTTTGTGACGAATGGCTTTACACGCGATTTCACGAACATGGACTTTATGAAGTACATGGGTGATTATCTGAAGAACCGTAATCTCATGCGCCAGGACATCCTGAACCTTGTTCAACAAATCCCTTCTTCATCTTTAGCAAACTATATGTTCCGGAACGAAGGACAACTCCGGTTTCAAAACAAAGGTGCGGCCTGGGGTTTTGATAGTACTGCCAACAGCAATGGTGCCGCCTATGCCGATCTTGATAATGATGGTGACCTTGACCTGGTTGTTAATAATATAAACAAACCTGCCTTTGTGTATGAAAACAGAACATCGAAAAATAGGAATACCAATTACCTGAAAATTCAATTAGCAGGCGATGGAGCTAATACCCAGGGACTGGGAGCAAAGGTTTCGATATACTCAAAAGGTAAAACACAGTTCCTTGAGCAATCGCCTAACCGTGGTTACCAGTCTGTAGTTTCAGCGATACTTCATTTTGGCCTTGGTAGTGAGGAGATAGTTGACTCATTGCGTGTTGTATGGCCGGGGGGAAGTACGGAACTGGTTAAAAATATAAAAGTTAACCAATTGTTGAATTTGAAACAGGCAACTGCTAGTCAGAAATACCGGCAGCCTGTATTTCCGCCTGCATTTTTTAGCCCGGCTAATTTTGTTGATATATATAAAACCCCTGTTAAAGATATTAATGATTTCAAGCGTCAGCCCCTGATGGCAAATCCCCTTTCATCCAATGGACCATGCCTGGTAAAGGCGGATATCAATGGTGATGGGCTCGATGATGTTTTTGCCGGTGGAGGAAGTGGCAATCCTGCTTCTATATTCCTGCAGCAGTCAAATGGTGCGTTTTCACAATCGGCTCAACCGGCATTTGAGGAAGATAAAAACAGTGAAGATGCAGATGCTGTATTTTTTGATGCTAACGGTGATGATCACCTGGATCTATATGTCGCAGCCGGTGGCTATCATAACTATACACCCGGAGATGTGTTGCTGCAGGACAGGTTGTATCTCAATAATGGCAAAGGAATATTTGTAAAAAGCCCCGATGCTTTGCCGGTGATGACAAGCAGTAAAGGATGCGTAGCCTCATCAGATCTGAATGGTGATGGATTTTTGGATCTGTTTGTTGGCGGGCGGGTGATTCCGGGCCGTTACCCTGAAAAGCCTGAAAGTTATCTTCTGATCAATGATGGAAAAGGCAAGTTCCGCAACGAAATTGAATCGGTACCAGGTTCACTTCAAAAACTGGGAATGATAACCGATGCTGTTTTTATGGATATTAATAGCGATAAGCAAAATGATCTCGTGCTCGTAGGAGAATGGCTGCCGCTGACCATATTTATTAATGAAAATGGCAAACTGGTAAACCGCACTACAGATTACGTGGACAAAAATTACCAGGGTTGGTGGAACAAACTTGATACTGCAGATCTTAATAATGATGGTATACCTGAATTGATAGCGGGAAACTATGGGCTTAACTCGCAGATCAAGGCAAATGAAAAACAACCCGTGGAAATGTATTATAAAGACTTTGATGATAACGGGGCCGTTGATCCAATACTGTGCTGTTATATACAGGGGAAATCTTATCCTTATCTTACCCGCGACGAACTGCTTGACCAGCTAAGTATCATGCGGACGAAGTTCACCGATTATAAGGGTTATGCAAATACAACCCTTACTGATATATTCGACGAAGAACAATTAAAAGGCGCAGAGCATCTTACCGCAAACATATTTGAAACCGGAATTTTTATGCGTACAGGCTCCGGTAAGTTTATGTTCAAACCTTTACCGTTGGCAGCTCAGCTCGCCCCGGTTTATGCCATTGGCATTACAGACTACAATAAAGATGGGTTCAAAGACATTATCCTTGGAGGTAATATCAATAAACCCAGGCTCAGGCTTGGAAAGTCTGACGCGAACTATGGTTTGCTGTTGACTGGTGACGGTAAAGGAAATTTTTTACCAATGGTTCAGACTGCTTCCGGTTTTAACTTAAGAGGCGATACCCGGAGCATGTTGATTTTTAATAACAAGGTGCTGTTTGGTGTAAATCATAAAATAGTGGCCTACAATCGTAACAGATAAACAATCGTAACCGAGAAGCAATCGTAACCCATAAACAATCATAACCGAGAAGCAATAGTAACTGAGAAGCGATAGTAACTGAGAAGCAATCGTAACTGAGAAGCAATCGTAACTGAGAAACATGAAGAGTGCCCGATTTTATATATTGACTTTTGTCGTTTTTTGTGCCATATCATTTTTGATTGCATGTTCTGGCAGGACCGGTCAGGCAGACAGGCTCACAAACCAGGATATAGGGAATTTTGTAGGTGAGATGAGCGACCTCATGTTGCACGATGTAACCAGCCCACCACTGGCAGCACGTTTTTTCGGTTATACTTTCCTGTCAGGTTACGAGATTTTGTCTCAACATGATAGTAGTTATCGACGCCTGGCCGGAAAGTTAAACGATTATCCTGTTCTGTCGGCACCCGACTCAATTGAAGGATATGATTACAGGCTGGCTGCGCTGCTGTCTATGATAGGTACTGCCTCAAAAATGCAACCTTCAGGAAAATTGCTGGAAAAATACCGGGATCAACTCCTGGCTTCCTGTATTGAGCTTGGTTATACAGATGGTGAAATAGAAGCGTCTTTGCGATATGCCTCTGCCGTGAGTAAAAAAATGTTGCAATACGCCAAATCAGATGGTTACAACAAGATTTCAAATTTTGCAAGATATACACCTGTTGAAGGAGAGGGCTCGTGGTATCCGACCCCACCAGCTTTTATGCCAGCGGTTGAACCATATTTTCATACTATCCGCTCCTTTACTTTCGACAGTAGCAGCCAGTTTAAACCCGAACCTCCTGTGCCATTTTCAAAGAAAACAAATTCGGCTTTCTACCTTCAGTTGCTGTTAAATTATAATGCCGGAAAAGCGTTTCCGGCAGACAGTCTCCTCATTGCTGCCTATTGGGATTGCAATCCATTTGCTTTGCAGGATGGAGGCCATATGCAGGTTGGTCTCAAAAAGATTTCCCCGGGTGCTCATTGGCTCGGCATTACCGGGATAGCATGTAAAAAAGCAAACAAAACTTTCAACGAATCGTTGAGGATACATACTTATGTATCTCTTGTGTTGATGGATGGTTTCCTTGCCTGCTGGGATGAGAAATTCAGAAGCAACCGTATAAGGCCGGAAACTGCAATACGCAAGTATAAGGATCCCACATGGAAACCACTGTTACAGACTCCACCATTTCCTGAATATCCCAGCGGGCATTCAACAATCTCTGCTGCAGCGGCAGTGGTGCTCACAAAATACCTTGGTGATCAATTTGAGTATACGGATACTGTTGAGGTGAAATTTGGTTTGCCATCAAGAAAATTTTCTTCGTTTAACCAGGCAGCAGATGAAGCAGGAATGTCGCGGTTTTATGGAGGAATACATTTTATTGATGCGATAGTTAATGGACGGGAACAGGGCATCAAAGTGGCAAATCACTTTTTAAAAGTTGTTGAAAAATAATTCCATTTGCGTTGTATTTCATGACAGCATTCTTGATGTAACAGTTTTTGGTCGCTTCTTCGCACCGTTGGGAGCGGGATTGTGCCTTTTTGCGGCTGTGTCCCGTGGTTAATACCTTTGCTCATGCTGGGAGTGGTTCTTGTCTCCGATCGGCTTTTTTGCCCTGATCAGCTTTGTTAGGGTTTCTTCAAGTGCTGGTTGCAGTATCGCCCTGATCGGCTTCAGTAACTTCGACCACGGTACGAAGGCCGCTCAAAGGCACAATCCCGCTCCCAACTAGCTCATCCACTTGGGGGAATATCATACTAGTCATAACAATTCCTACCAGTCCGCTATAGCAGGTTTTGTTGTCCCATCATTCAATCAACATTAAATCTTGTGAATAAGCCAATGACTTATTGGGTCATAAATTACAAATGAGCTGATATTCGTTTTGCAATTCCCTTCCTGATCTAATATACAAACCGATCTGACATTCGATTGGGAGATAACGCAGCCACCCGCAAAAACTGCCACTTGCAAACGCAGCCCCCGATAACGCTGCCACGCGTAAAAGCTGCAATCGCAAACGCTAAATCACGGCCACCTGCAAACGCTGAATCACTACTGCGCTGAATCATTGCCAGGCTGTAGCGAGCAATCGATGCAATACCCATCGTTATTTTTTCCTTGGCCCTATGGGGAATATTATTAATGCACTGGAACCAGATTGCTTGCGAATTGCAGATTGCTTGCGAGTTGCAGATTGCTTGCGAATTAGATGAAAAGAATTTAAACGCAGTGATGCAAAACCGAAATTTCGGTAGCTAAGATTGGTTAAGATGTTGCAAACGGATTTTTGGAAAGCGTTTTTCCGATAACCAGGTAACTGGCAACTGTAATTCAGAGAACGGCAACACAGCAATGTCATTTCAATTTCTGCAATGCCGATAATGTCAAAGCAGGCTATTGCAATAAGCGAATGTTGAATTTTGTTGTACAAGTCGCATATCCCTTAAGTGAACGAGATTAGAACGTGCAGGATGGGCCTGAGGTTGGTTTGATTGCCACCTTCGATTCCTGCTCGGAGTTACCGAAGCCGATCAGGGCCAAACAACCCCTAGCACAACATGAATACCTAAAAAAGCCGATCAGGGAACAAAAGCCGATCGGAGACAACAGCAGAGAACGGCATGAACAATGGTATTAACCAGGAATCACAGTGGCAAATCAAACCAACCGAAAGGTCCATCCGGCGAAGGGAAGAACCGAGTGAACGCCATGAACGTGCAACATCAACATCTAGCCAATAAGGCAACCAGCACTACAAGCATACCAAACAAAGCCGATCAGGGAACAAAAAGCCGATCGGAGACAATCCCGCACGTGCGGGACATGAACAAAGGCATTAACCCGGAATCACAGTGGCAAATCAAGCCAACCGAAAGGCCCATCCGGCGAAGCGAATAACCGAGTGAACGCCATGAACGTACATAATCAACAAATCCCAAAATGATGAACCACCACTTGAAGGAAATGCGAAAATTGGAAATAAGAAAATTATTGAGCTGATCCTATAAATTTCTATACATTGAGGTCATGATAAAACGATTATCATTTTTTCTTTTTGCCATTTTATCCGGACAAGTATATGGGCAGGAAAGGCCGGAACTTGCCTTAAATCAAACAGGTTATTATCCCAATGCCCCTAAGATTGTAGTGCTGATTACTGATCACGCGGTTTCGGGCTTTGATATTATTAATGCTAAAACAAAGGATATTGTTTTCAGTGGTAAGCCCTCCGGTTTAAAACAATCAAACAATTCTTCTCTTAAGACACAGGTGGCTGATTTTTCTTCAATTTCGACTCCGGGTAAATATATATATTCTGATGGCCGTGAAGGAATCTCTCATGAATTTTATATTGCTCCAAAAGTCCAAAGCAATCTAGCTGTTGCTTCGCTGAAAGCATTTTATTTTCAACGGGTGTCGATGCCGTTAACAGCAGAATATGCAGGTCAATGGACAAGGCCGGCTGGTCACCCTGATACAAAAGTGGTTATTCATCCTTCAGCAATAAATAAACAGGGGAGATCCGATAGCATTATATCTTCTTCCGGGGGATGGTACGATGCCGGCGATTACAATAAGTATATTGTTAATTCCGGAATCACGATGGGTACGCTCTTGTCGGCCTATGAAGATTTCCCTTTTTATTTTGATACGCTCAGGGTTGGTATTCCCGGGAATGGAAATCGTTTGCCGGATCTGTTGGATGAGGTATTGTATAATCTCCGATGGATGATGACTATGCAGGATCCGGACGATGGAGGCGTTTATCATAAATGTACAAATGCGGCCTTTGATGGCACGGTGATGCCTGGTGTTACAAAACTAACTCGTTATGTTGTCCAAAAGAGTACGGCTGCAACTTTAGACTTTACCGCGGTGATGGCACAGGCCGGGCGGATTTTTAAAAAATTTGATAAACAGTTCCCGGGTCTGAGTGATAGTTGCGTGAAGGCCGCAAAAAAGTCATGGAACTGGTCGCTTAAAAATCCGTCTTTGTTATACAACCAGGATTCTATGAATCTGCTTTATTTGCCAAAAGTTACTACCGGCGCATACGGAGACCGCATGCTGGAAGACGAATGGTTCTGGGCATCAACTGAATTGTATCTCACCACGGGTGAAGCTGAATATGAATCAAAAATGAAAACCGGCCTGGAAGCCGGTTATAGCCTTCCTACCTGGGCAAGGGTTCATTTGCTCGGCATTTATTCGATCCTGCGTCTTGATAAAAACACTGATCGGGTTAACGCCGCGAAAATGAAATTACTCAAGTTAACTGATGAATACCTTTCAACCATACCATCAAATGCATTCCTAACGGTTATGGGTAGCCGGAAATCTGATTTCAACTGGGGATCAAATTCAAATGCTGCTAACCAGGGAATTCTTATGATTAATGCATGGAAACTGACCGGAGATATTAAATACGCCAATGCAGCCTTGACAAACCTCGACTATATCTGCGGCCGGAATGCAACCGGCTATCATTTTGTAACGGGATTTGGAAAGCGTTCACCCAAACATCCTCATCACCGGCCTTCTGAAGCCGATGCCGTGGCTGAACCTATTCCAGGCTTACTGGTCGGCGGACCTAACCCAGGTATGCAGGACAAATGCAATTATCCTTTTAAAGAGCCTGAGACCGCCTATGTAGATGATTATTGCTCTTATGCCAGCAATGAAATAGCGATTAACTGGAATGCCCCATTGGTTTATCTTGCCAATGCAATCGAAGCAATACAGTATAAAACAGGTTATAGTAAACTGCCTCAAAAAAAGTAACTATTATGGTAATTGATAAACTACAATTGTTTCTAACGGCATCGTTTTTTGCACTTGTTAACTTTGCCCCGGTCGGCCCGGAAATGTCGAATAGAACGGAAATGACTGCCCCGTACTTTAGATCTGTGTCGCCGGGAATACTGAGTGGAGCAAAAGCGAATATGTCTTATGTGGAACCTGTTTCAAACAGATCTCCTGAGCTTAAATTCCGGAAACATATTGTTTCGTCCGAAGCTTATGAAACAGCAGCAGTGTTTGACGTTGATCATGATGGAAATCCTGATATAGTTTCTGGTGCTTACTGGTATGCCGGACCGGCATTTACAGTAAAAAATAAAATTGGTGAAGTCAGGAAACAGGGCGAGTTCTATGATGATTTTTCTACCATCCCCATTGATGTAAATGGTGATGGTTATCTCGATTTTGTTACCGGTGGTTGGTGGGGTAATACCGTCCGCTGGCGTGAGAACCCAAAAGGAAAAAAAGTTGAGTGGCCTGAACATGTTATTGCAGAATGTGGCAATGTTGAAACCACCCGTGCATGGGATGTCGACAAAGATGGAACAATTGAGATTATTCCCAATAATCCCAACCGGCCCCTTTTATGTTTCAGGCTAAACAAGGCTACCGGTACCTTCGACAAATATGTGCTGCATGAAAAACAAGGACATGGCTTTGGCTTCGGGGACATTAACGGTGATGGGAGGGGAGACTTTATATTGCCGGATGGATGGCTTGAGGCCCCGGTTGACCCCTGGAAAGATAAATGGTCGTTTCATCCCGAATTTCGGTTAGGCGAGACCGGTATACCTGTAATTGTTGCCGACCTTAACAAAGACGGCAAAAATGATTTGATTGTGGGACAGGGCCATGGATACGGGCTAGACTGGTACGAACAACAGTTAAACAAAACGGATAATACCAGGAGCTGGGTAAAACATAGCATTGATTCAAAAAACTCCCAGTTTCATACTCTTATGTGGGAAGACATCGATAATGATGGTAAACCGGAACTAATTACAGGCAAGCGCTATCGGGCGCATGATGATAAGGACGAGGGAGCTGCTGATGATTATGGATTGTATTATTATAAGTGGAATGGAAAATCCTTTGATAAAAATACAATCGTCTTTGGCCCCAAGGGGACCGGCAAAGGCACAGGTAACTACTTCGCTATTACTGACCTGGACAAGTCTGGCAAAAAAGACTTAGTCGTTGGGGGAAAGGATGGGCTTTGGATTTTCTATTCTGAATAAGGGTCGGGATTATGAGTTATGAGTTATGAGTTATGAGTGAGTTGTCGAGTGATGAGTGGAATACAGTAAACTCATAACTCATAACTCATCACTCATAACTATATTAAGGCGTCAAACAAAATCTCAACCGGGTGCAACGCCCTGCGTCCCGTCCCGTCTTTTACCTGGTGACGGCAACTTGTGCCGGGTGCAGCAATAATAACATCTTGTTCTTGTTTCCTGACTGCTGGAAATAAAACCAGTTCACCAATTTTCATAGAGAGGTCATAATGTTCTTTTTCATAACCAAAGGATCCGGCCATGCCGCAGCAACCTGAGGGTATAGTCTCCACAATATAATTTTCAGGGAGAGATAACAATTTTACTGAAGATGTTACACCAGACAATGCCTTTTGTTGACAATGCCCATGTAAGATAACTTTGCGTGATTCCTTTGAAAACTGTGAGCTGTTGATGTTACCTTTGTCAATTTCCATAGCGATAAACTCATCAATCATGAATGAACTTAACTTCAGTTTCCGCGCATCATCCAGCAACGATTCGTCTGCAAGATCCATGTATTCATCCCTGAAAGTCAGTATTGCCGAGGGTTCCACGCCAACCAGGGGATGATCCGTTGATACCAGCGGTGCAAGCATACGGACGTTTTTTTCGGCAATTGTTTTTGCTTTACGTATCAAACCTTTTGAAAGCCAGGTGCGACCACTCTCTATATGATCCGGGATAATTACATCGTATCCAAGTTTCTCCAGCAGCTGAATTGCTTTAATACCAATAGACGTGTCATTGAAATTGGTAAACTCATCGCAGAAAAAATATACTGTTTTATCGGAGATCTCCGTCTTAACCCTCTGATCTTTTTTCTTAACTCTTTGATGTTTTTTGTACCAACTTCTTAAAGTTGTTTTTTCCAGTGTAGGCATCGATCTTTCAACCGCAAAACCTGAAATTCTTTTTATTAGTTTGCCTACAACACTGTTTGTAACAGCAAAGTTATATAAGCCGGGAACTATGGCGCCTAAGGAAGAGGAGCTTGTAAAGTTTGCAATCAGTTTCGATCTGAATGGAACACCATTGGCATCGTAATAGTGCTGTTGAAACTCTGCCTTTAGTTTTGCGACATCCACATTGGAAGGACACTCAGACTTACATCCCTTGCAACTGAGACAGAGATCCATCACCTCCTTTATTTCAGGATGATCAAAACGATTAATCTTTGTGGAGTTCGTTAGAAATTCCCGGAGGATATTTGCCCTGGCTCTTGTGGTGTCCTTTTCATTACGTGTAGCCATAAACGAAGGACACATAGTGCCGCCTGACAATTCCGTTTTACGGCAATCGCCTGAACCATTACATTGTTCAGCATGTTGTAGAATATTCTGGTTGTTGAACCGGAATATTGTTTTCAAAGGAGGTATTCGCTGCCCTGGTGTATAGCGCAGCATCGTATTCATTGGTGGTGTATCAACAATTTTATTCGGGTTGAATATCCCCTGCGGGTCCCAACATTTTTTAACCTCTTGTAATAACTTATAGTTTTTGTCACCAACCATTTGCCTGATGAACTCACCACGTAATCTGCCATCCCCATGTTCTCCACTAAGTGAACCCTGGTATTTTTTTACCAGTGTTGCAATCTCTTCAGCGATTGCACGAAACAACCTATTGCCTTCTTCTGTTTTAAGATTGATAATTGGTCTTAAATGTATTTCCCCTGAACCAGCATGCGCATAGTGTACAGAGTACAGATCATACTTCTTAAGTATTATATTAAAGTCACGGATATAGGCGGGGAGATCATTTACATCAACCGCAGTATCTTCGATTACCGGGACGGCTTTTTCATCACCAGGCAGGTTACTTAATAATCCAAGACCGGCTTTCCGCAGCGTCCAGATTTTTTTAGTGTCAGCCCCGAACAATAATGGAAAGTGATAGCCCAGTCCCTGCGCACGCATTGAATTCTCAACTTCTGCGGCAATGGCTATAATTTCTTCCCTGTTGGATCTGCAAAATTCAATAACAAGTATGGCACCCGGATCACCTTTTACAAAAAAACGGTTTTTGCTTTGTTCAAGATTGTCTTTTGTGCACTCCAGTATATAATGGTCAATAAGTTCACTGGCGCTGGGTTTATAATGCAGTGCGATAAGGTTAGCGCGAAGTGACTCGTCAATGGTATTGAAGTGGACGCAAAGAAGACCAGTTTCTTTGGGAGGTAGCGGAACCAGGTTTAATTTGATCTCAGTAATGAAAGCGAGGGTACCTTCAGAACCTGCGATCAGTGAGCAAAAATTAAATGGTGCACCGCCGGCTGTAAAAGGTGCCATTTCAACCAACATATCTACAGCATAACCTGTGTTGCGACGCTCTATGGATGGCTTTGGGAACTCCCTTCGTATTTCCTGTTGATTTTCGTAATTACCTAAGAGGGAGCGGATAGAACGATAGATCCCTGACTCAAAACTATTGCCTTCGCATTTCTCATAAAATTCGTCAAGATTGCTTGCTTCGAAAACAGTTTCCGTTCCATCACTAAGAATTGCATTCACTGAGATCAGATGTTCACGTGTACTGCCATATACAACTGAATTGGAGCCACAGGAATTGTTGCCAACCATGCCACCGATCATAGCCCTGTTTGCAGTGGAGGTTTCCGGTCCAAAAAACAATCCGTAAGGTTTGAGAAAAAGATTGAGCTCATCCCTGATAACTCCCGGCTGTACACGGACCCATTTTTGCGCAGGGTTTATTTCGATAATACTGGTGAAGTGTTTTGATACGTCGACAATGATCCCGCTGCCAACTACCTGGCCGGCCAGTGAAGTGCCGGCCGTTCGTGGTATAATGGAAGTCTTTTCCCTTCCTGCAAAGGCAATCAGTTTTTTAAGATCACCGGTTGTTTTTGGAATTGCAACAGCCAGCGGTTTTTCGCGATAGGCCGATGCATCGGTTGCGTAAAGAATTCGCATCGTTTCGTCATCATATAACTCTCCATCCAGTTCGCGCGCAAGGGCACGCAATTTATCATGCATCAGTCGGTTGATTTAACTCTTAAATACAACGCAATTTACTGATTTATTTGCCAGCCTTAAGCTGCAACGAACGGTAAGATTTTGATTTCTGATGGCGAATTGCAGGATTTTGATTTCTGATGGCGAATGCAGATTTTTATTTCCGAAGGTTAATGAAGATTTTGATTTATGATGGCGAATGGCAAGATTTATATTTATGATGTAAAAAACTATATAATTCGTTAGCTAAAACCCCGGGAGATCAGGAAAATCTAAAGGTCTGCGTTCTGATCTGATGGTCTGTTTTGTAATCTAAAGATCTGCGTTCTGATTTAAAAGTCTGTGCTATGATCTAAAGGTCTGCGTTGATCTGATGGTCTGTGTTGTGATCTAAAAGTCTGTTTTGTAATCTAAAAGTCTGTGCTATGATCTAAAGGTCTGCGCTTTGATGAATTTTTTTATCGTTGAACCACAGATTTACAATAGAAGATGTCATTGTTGCCAGCTCTTCAAAAGCAACAGGTTTTCGAAGGAAACAACTTGCACCCATCTCATAGGACGCTTCGCGGTCCTTTTCAAGTGTAGAAGTAGTTAATACAATCACCGGAATGGCCTTCCAGTTCCTGTTTGCTTTCAATTCCTTAAGAACCTGCAAGCCCATCATACCGGGCATATTGAGATCCAATAATATCAAAGAAGGGTATTGTTCCCGCGGTAATGTGTTGAGTGATTCGATTAACTGATCTCCATTTTCGATGAAAACATAATCAATATTGAAATTATTTTCTATAAAGGCATCTAAAATTATCTGCCGGTCGTCCGGATCATCATCAACTATGAAAATTATATTTTTCTGATTCTTCATACAATTTTTTTGTTTTACGGGCATATTACATGGAACCCACTCCATATGGTCATGAAAGCATTCAAATCTCTCATCGGTTTTATTAATCCAATTTTAATCGACAATAAATCAATTATCAAACCAGTTCTTTCAGCTCAACCTAAAAAATGGTTGTAGATTAATTTCTACATCAAATATCCTTAATTTCCGAGAATAACATCTAAGATTAAACACTTAGCCTTCCGAGCTGGTAATTAACGGTTTATATAAGTAGTTTTGGGGTTTATGGGAACTAAATAACGGCCATATATAAATATTTAATAAATCGAAAAAGCACGAAAACTTTCTTAGTTTTTGTTCATTTCCCCTAAAAAACCCAATTGTTTATGGAAGGAATTTATTCCCGATGGCTTTGAATCCTAATTTAAAATGGTTTTAAATGCTGCTGTTGTTTTCATTATTCCGTGCATTCTAAGTCTGAACAGTCGATTATCCAGTAGCTTTCCCACGGGGAGCAAAATCGGCTTTTTGTCACAATACCGTCATCACCGAACCCCAATAACATATATATAGTTAATTTTATTAAATAAAAAAACCAGGCTTCTTTTGGAAGACCTGGTTGTATTTACAATGAACAATTACGCGTGTTTATCAGGATAGAACCTCTTAAGCACTGCAGGTTACGCAACCTTCTTCCATGGTGCAAACGGCGCCGGTTACAATTTCTGCTTCAACTGGCTGACCCAAAGATTGCTGGTTTATCATCGGTTCAACCATTTTACCACCTTGTTTTTCAACCGTGAACTGAACCGCCTGGCTGGCCGCTTTGGATCTGAGATAGTACATTCCTGTTTTCAGTCCGCTCTTCCATGCGTAGAAATGCATTGAAGTAAGTTTGCTGCCCGAAGGTGAATCAACGAAAAGATTTAATGATTGTGACTGGCAGATAAATGCTCCGCGGTCAGCTGCCATATCAATGATGTTACGTTGTTTGATTTCCCAAACTGTTTTATAAATCTCCTTGATATTTTCCGGTACACCATCAATTCCCTGCACAGATCCATTGTTAGTCAATATGCGGTTCTTCATATCATCGTTCCACATATTAAGTTCAACAAGATCTTTAAGAAGATGTTTATTCACTACCACAAACTCACCGCTCAATACGCGGCGAACATAGATATTAGAAGTATAAGGTTCAAAACATTCATTGTTCCCCAGTATCTGCGAAGTAGATGCTGTGGGCATTGGTGCAATAAGCAATGAATTTCTCACACCATGTTTAATCACTTCAGCTTTCAAAGTGTACCAATCCCAACGAAGCGTTGGTTCAACGTTCCACATATCGAACTGGAAGACGCCTTTTGATACAGGAGAACCTGGGAAAGATTCATAGTAACCTTCCAGCTTTGCGAGGTCCTTCGATGCAGTCATTGCTGCAAAATATATTGTTTCAAAAATCTCCTTGTTCAGTGCTTTTGCTTTATCGCTTTCAAAAGGCAGGCGAAGAAGAATGAACACGTCCGCGAGGCCTTGTACTCCAAGACCTATCGGGCGATGTCTCACATTTGAGTTTCTTGCTTCTTCAATAGGGTAATAATTATTATCGATGATCTTGTTCAGGTTTTTTGTCACCTGGTAGGCTACTTCATATAATTTGTCGTGGTTGAACTTGCCATCAATAACAAATCTTGGAAGTGCAAGTGATGCCAGGTTACAAACAGCAACCTCATCCGGTGACGTATACTCCATGATTTCTGTGCAAAGGTTGGAACTTTTTATAGTACCCAGATTTTGCTGGTTGCTCTTCCTGTTTGCCGCATCTTTATAAAGCATGTAAGGCGTACCGGTTTCAATCTGTGCATCAAGTATTGCGAACCATAGATCCTGTGCCTTGATTGTTTTTCTTGCACGGCCTTCTTTTTCATAACGCTCATAAAGCGCGTCAAATTCTTCGCCCCAGCAATCCTGCAATCCGGGTGCTTCATGGGGGCAGAACAAGCTCCATTGCCCATCTGCTTCAACACGTCTCATGAACAGGTCACAGATCCATAATGCATAAAACAAATCGCGTGCGCGCATTTCTTCTTTGCCATGATTTTTTCTAAGATCAAGGAATGCGAATACATCCGCATGCCATGGTTCGAGATAAACCGCAAAGGCACCTTTACGTTTTCCACCGCCCTGGTCAACATAACGGGCAGTATCATTAAACACACGCAACATTGGAATGATACCGTTGCTGGTACCATTGGTTCCTCCTATATAACTTCCGGTTGCACGTATGCCATGAATAGCGAGACCGATACCACCGGCACTTTGGGAGATCTTTGCAGTTTGCTTCAGCGTATCATAGATCCCATCAATGCTATCTTCCTTCATAGTGAGCAAAAAACAACTGCTCATCTGTGGTTTAGGTGTTCCGGCATTAAACAGGGTAGGAGTAGCATGTGTGAACCAGCGTTCGCTCATCATATGATAAGTGTTGATCACACTTTCAATATCCGTTTTATGTATTCCAATTGCAACACGCATGTACATGTGCTGCGGGCGTTCTACTACCTTACCATCAACTTTTAACAGGTATGATTTTTCAAGTGTTTTAAACCCAAAATAATCGAACCCGTAATCACGGTCATAGATGATGGTGCTGTCCAGCAGTTCTGCATGCTCCTGCACGATATCCCAAACATCATCTGATAATAGCGGTGCTTTTTTGTTTGCTTTTTTATCCACGCATTCATATAACAAATGCATGGTCTTAGAGAAACTCTTGATCGTATTTTTATGCAGATTGCTTACAGCTATCCGGCTTGCGAGTTGTGCAAAGTCGGGATGTTTCACTGTCAGCGAAGCAGCAGTTTCAGCTGCCAGGTTATCCAATTCAGTAGTTGTTACTCCATCAAACAATCCTTCAATCACTTTTTTCGCAACGTCTATCGAATTGACAAATCTCCTGTCAAGTCCATAGCAAAGTTTTTCAATCCTGGCTGTAATTTTGTCAAATTTTACAGATTCTTTTTTACCGTTTCTTTTTATTACCTGCATATCGTTAACATTTAATGGGTATAGTATATATCGTGTCCGTGGTTAGTAGGAACAGCAAATCATCTTTAATTAAAAGCAGATCTTTCGAAATTAAAAGTCATCCTCAAGGCTGAAGGTCTGCGAGTCTTTATTGCCTGTCATCACGCCGGACTTCTGGTAATCTCCAACTCGTTTTTCGAAGAAGTTCGTTTTACCTTCAAGCGAAATCATTTCCATGAAATCAAAAGGATTGGTAGCATTGAACATCTTATCATAACCAAGCTCATTAAGCCAGCGGTCAGCTACGAATTCAATATATTGCTGCATCAGCTTTGCATTCATGCCTATCAGCGCTGCAGGTAAAGCTTCAGTAATAAATTCCTTTTCGATCATAACTGCGTCGGCAATGATCTTATGCACAGCTTCCTGGGAAAGCTTATTATTAAGCATACTATATAACAGGCAGGCAAACTCACAATGCAGGCCCTCGTCGCGACTGATCAGCTCATTGCTGAATGTAAGCCCGGGCATAAGTCCCCTTTTTTTCATCCAGAAAATTGAACAAAAGCTTCCGCTGAAGAAGATTCCTTCTACCGCTGCAAAGGCCACAAGGCGTTCTGCAAAATTTCCCTGGTTGATCCACCGCAATGCCCATTCAGCTTTTTTCTTTACTGCGGGAACAGTATCGATCGCATGAAATAAACGAGTCTTTTCCTTTGGATCCTTAATATAGGTGTCAATTAATAAGGCATAGGTTTCAGAATGGATGTTTTCCATCATGATCTGGAATCCATAAAAACATCTTGCTTCAGGTAACTGCACTTCGCTCATGAAGTTTACAGCCAGGTTTTCATTTACAATTCCATCACTGGCAGCAAAAAAAGCCAGCACATGTGAAATAAAATGCCTTTCTCCATCGTTTAAGGATGACCAGTCTTTCATATCACCACTGAGGTCAATTTCCTCGGCAGTCCAGAAACTGGCTTCGTGTTTTTTATACATTTCCCAAACCCTGGGATAATTTATCGGAAGGATAACAAAACGATCCTTATTTTCTCTTAACAACAATTCAGTTTCCATCGCAAGTATATTTAGTAGATGACAATTTTATTTGCCTGCCGGCAGTCACAATAAGGAGGCATCAATAAAAGAATAACCGGTTGAAATAAAAATTCCAGCCACTATTGCCTTTCCTCCGAAAGCGGACAGTGTTTGTCAACTGGCAGGTCTTCTGGCTTACTCCGCTGTTCATTACCTTCCCATCCTATTATCGACAGTGGTATGTAGTTTGAACAGCCCGGCACAACTGGCGCCAGGGAGTTTACAGCTACGGGGATAGCACCGGATTTGCACCGGTTTCCCTTTTAATGCCGTACGTACGGCACCAAATGACAGCATCAAAAATAGGAAACGCGCTAGTCTCCGGAAGATTTGAATATCCCCACCGTGTTGATAACTGTTCCACGTCGGAAAAAGGGCTTGCTGTATCTGCAATTTCGCATGAAACCCTTAACTGGCGACACTTTCACTAAACATAGCTTACGGGTTCAGTGTCCCTGTTTTACACTGCTTATTAAACAATTCAACATGGCTTTTGGGCAGTTTCGGGATTCCTAAATAGCTTTCAGGACACTGCCGTGGAGTCGGCATTGGTTAGGGAAACATTTAATAATATGATAACATTCAATGCTGGAGGCATATTAAAAAACTGCAATATGTAATGTTCATAACTCAACTCACACTCTCATAACTCCACTCACCACTCACCACTTTTATATAACTTCTTTCACCGAGCTCAATCATGCTGCTTGGTTTGTTAATTTAGCGAGTTTTTTTTCTAAGGTAGCTATTTGTTGTTTCCGTTGTTTTTCTTTGTATTCATCCATGTTGAC
>Ga0193752_1000136_pt1 | contig 97655 bp, 80 predicted proteins | sample H1c1metaG_FD_144924 | JGI IMG/M metagenome (GOLD analysis project Ga0193752, IMG submission 144924) | Soil microbial communities from a riparian zone of the East river system, Colorado, United States - H1c1 | ecosystem: Environmental > Terrestrial > Soil > Riparian zone | place: USA: East River... | reverse complement strand
AGCGGACTCATAAGAATTGTTATGACTAGTATGATATTCCCCCAAGTGGATGAGCTAGTTGGGAGCGGGATTGTGCCTTTGCGCGGCCTTCGTACCGTGGTCGGAGTTACTGAAGCCGATCAGGGGAGAACAAGCACCAGCACTTGAAGAAACCCTAACAAAGCTGATCAGGGCAAAAAAAGCCGATCGGAGACAAGAACCACTCCCAGCATAAGCAAAGGTATTAACCACGGGACACAGCCGCAAAAAGGCACAATCCCGCTCCCAACGGTGCGAAGAAGCGACCAAAAACTGTCGCATAATAATCCTGGTAACCAAAGAAAGCAAACCAGCACTACATGCCGTAGTCGGAGTTACTGAAGCTGATCAGGGCAAAAAAGCCGATCGGAGACAACAACAAAGAACGGACATGAGCAAAGGTATTAACCACGGGACACAGCCGCAAAAAGGCACAATCCCGCCCCCAACGGAGCGAAGGAATGAAAAAGAACTGTAGCTTAATGATACTGGTATACCTGTGATCAGAGTTAAAGATGCTGTTCAATTATCAGGACGCCTTCAAACCAGCGCTATACCGGCGCCGTAAAAACAGGAACAACACAATCCCGCAAAGCGAAAGACAAACCGCAATCACCTCAGCCTGCGTCGGATGCAAACCAAAAAGGTTCATCTTATTATTAACACGGATCTGTTCGATCAGGAAACGTTCAAGACCATTCACAATAAGATAAAAAGCAAACATGGTTCCCGGTATCTTCAGCCTGGTCCGAAGCGACCATAACAAAGCAAAAAGTAGTAGCCCCATTATCGTCTCATAAAATGGTGTGGGGTAAACAGGGATGGGCAGATGAGTACAATACTGTCCCTCGCAGCCTTTTATCGGGACGCCATCACCAAGTACATTATGTGGATATGAATAAGCAAACATCCAGTCTGGCAACCAGGATGGTGCTACCGTAGGAGTATGATGAATTTCAGATATTGGCAGACCCGGGAATTGCCTTTGATAATATACAGTATTCGCATTTACAGCAGCATTAAACTGCGTAGAATCTCCTCTTACTGCTTTTGAATCAGCATTTGTTACATAAGCACTGTTTAATATACCCCAATCTCCATCGCCTGAAACCTGGCAGCCAATACGGCCAACAGCATAAGCGAGTATCAAGGCAGGAGCAGCAGCATCACACAAGTGTACGAATCCAATCTTATGTTTCCTGGCATAATACCAGATTGCAAGGGTTGCACAAATCAGCCCGCCATAAAATGTGAGCCCGCTGAAGGAAAGCAGGGCTTCAATTGGATTTGCAATGAAGTCGTCCCAGTTTTCGAAATTATGAAACAGCTTGGCACCGAGGAAACCGAAAAGCGCAGCATAGATCACGATATCTCCTACCCTGTCGTGTGGCCAGATGCGTATTGTACGCTCTTCCGGTTTGGCCAGCTTCTGTTTGTTTTTTTCAAACCATTTCACACCCATGAAAAATACACCCAGCAGGGTGCCGGAAATCCAGTTACCCTGGGCTGAAAAAATGTATTGCTGGGGGTCCGGTGCTTCGTCCCTCGAAGTAAGAAAAAGACCAACTATTTTATATCCGAGAACAAAACCCAGGAGGAAGTTCAATAACAAATCGCCCGCCGAAGCAGGTTGACCGACAGTAATTTTCACATCCTGGCTTTGCAGGAGACCGTCACGCTCTTTTCGTTTCAACTCACGGGTAAGAACATACGCAGCCAGTAAAAACGCTATCGCCACAAAAAAGCCAAAGGAATTTACGAAACGCAGAACACCGGCTTTTATCCCAAAAAGATCTTCAAAGGCGTAGTAGAGGTTTGGATACATGAAACGAGAAAGGATTTAGATTGAATTTGCAATGATAAGAAAGGATTTGTGATTTCTTCCTCCTGTACCCAAATAATGTGGCCGGAGATATGTTGATGTCTGATTCACGCCGCCGCGATAATAACCCCAGGCACTATAAATAAAGCCAGAATATAGCTATAATATAAGACTAAAGCTATATTATAATGCAGTTATAATGAAGGAGCCGGAAATTCAATAGCCCTGTTATTATCGAAATACACGTCGTATTATTGAAATACGCCTCTTATTGAAATAACCCTCATATTATTGAAATAACCCTCATATTATTGAAATACCCGTCTTAATATTGAAATACACCTCTAATTATCAAAATACAATAGCCCTCTTATTAATATTAAGAGGGCTATTTCTATTAAATAAGCTGATCAGATCAGCGATAAATCTTTACACTCATTCTTTACAATCATTCTTTGCAATATTCAAATCTTAGCAATATTCATCAAAAGCTGCAATGAGATTATGTGCAATCATCTGTGCCGATCTTCCTTCGATCATGTGACGCTCGATAAAATGCACCAGTTCACCGTCTTTAAAAAGAGCAATTGACGGGGAAGATGGTGGATAAGGCAAAAGATGTTCACGGAGTTTTTTTACAGCGTCCAGGTCAAATCCTGCAAAGCTGGTAGCTAAATGATCAGGCTTTTTGCTCGAATTCATTACAGCCATTAACACACCCGGGCGGGCGGTTCCGGCCGAACAACCACAAACAGAGTTAACCACAACCAGGGTTGTGCCTTCCTGCTTCAATTGGTTGTCAACATCAACCGGTGACAATAACTCAGAAAAACCATTTTCTGTTAACTCTTCCTTCATTGGAAGCACTATTTCTGCTGGATACATATTGAAATGAAATTTTTTTAAAGATTTTCTAAAGTTTTCTACCTAATTAAGAACGCAAAATTACATAAAAGGTTTAACACTAGCTATAAAGATGAGTCGAGACAGCCGTTTTGTCATAATAACCGGAGAGCTTCCGGCGTTTTGGCAGCAAATCCTGAGCCTTACCTTCATCTTGTCATCCTAAAGCTGTATTTTTTGGAATGGTATATCGTTTGTCATACCCTATCCGGTAAAAATTAAATAACTAAAAAGCATAAAACAATGACATTCGTAAAAATCAACAATCGCCCGGTAAAGACATTCGATACCATTTTTGACGAGTTATTCAATGGTGCGCAGTCACAGTGGTCCAACGGACAGAAATCTGGCTCGGTTCCCGTGAACATCCTTGAATCTAAAGACGGTTATCACCTTGAATTTAACGCAGCAGGAAGGAACAAGGAAGACTTCAAAGTTGAAGTAGAAAAGGGTTTACTTACTATCAGTTTTGAAGCAAAAGAAACCGAAACCAAGGAAGAAGACTACAAAACCGTACGCAAGGAATTTACTATCAGTTCATTCAAAAGATCGTTTAATGTAGACGATAAAGTGAATGTTGATAATATCCAGGCCAAATATGAAAACGGTGTGCTGAAGGTATATCTGCCCAAAAAAGAAGAAATTGCCCAGGCTGGTAAACAAATCAGTGTACAGTAATTGATATCAGTGTACAGAAATTGATATCAGTGTACAGTAATTGGTATCAGTGTACAGCAATTAGTATCGTGACTAATTAAGCTGGTAATTAATAACGTTGCATGGGAAATATTGCATTGGAATTGTAAATGGCAGGCACGACAGATGTTAATTTTCACGGATTTGAGAGCATATTGATTGGCTTAGTGATTGAGTAGTAATTTGAGATTATGTTGAATGGCGTAGTGATTTGAGTAGTAATGTGGGATTATTGTGATTTACGTAGTGATTGAGTGGTGATTTGAGTAGTGATTTGTGTAGTGATTTGTGTATTGCTATGATTACTGGGTACTGATTCATATCAGTTAATTTAAAACAACGTTAATTTTCGACCTCTTCAGTCACGAACTTCATGTATAAAAACCCATCCAGATGCATATCGGATGGGTTTTTTGTTGTTTTATGTTAACTTCGGGCACGATTTTGCAACTCATGAGTAAAAATTTTGTTCGTACTTTTTCCTGGGTTTTGATTGTGTTATGGTCTGTAGCTCCTTCGTCGCTAATTAAAGCGCAGGATACATCTGTAGTGGACACAATCCCACGCATAACCGACACTGTTCCCATCACGCCTGCCGATACGGTTCTACGGATAAAGAATATCAATCCATATTTTACACTTCATGTTGATTCAACACTGAATTATCAACTTGAAATCAATAAAGATTCCCGAAATTTTTATTGGTACCTGCGAAATTCACCGGTAGGTCTTCGAATCAACAAGGACAACGGTATGCTGACCTTCAAGGCTGAAAAATCTTATTTCATGTCGGGCAAACTGAAATATGATAATGAGTACAGGGTCAATATCGGTGTGCAGAGCTTAAACAACCCGGCAGAAAGGATTGACACTTTCTTTTCAATTACATTTTACAATACAGACATAATCACCTCTAAGGTCAAACCATCTGTTAGTTCTACCTTATACGTTGATGAAGGTGATACCATTGCATTTAAGATTCAATGTGAAAATGGAAGTTTTCCTATTGAAAACATTACGTTTTATGCCAATACCCCACTGAAAAATTTTACGCAGGTCAAAAAATGTGATGATGATTTTATGTGGACGGCGCCTTTTGATTTTGTAAAGGAAAGTGACTCTGCAAGGGTTAAGATTCTTCAGCTAAGCTTTATTGGCACTAATCGTTTCATGGCCAGGGATACGGCTCTTGTAAAAATCATTGTCAGGGATGCCCTTAACTATCCGCTGGCTGTGCAGGAATACAATCAACAGGTGAAGTTCACCGAGTCTTACATCCTTCAAATGAAATTTACTTTTATCCAGCTCGATAAAGGGGTAAAAAGGGTCAAAGGTACCCGTACAACATTTGATATTACGTCGTCTACCACAGCACTGACCGGAAGCGTTCTTGCGTCCTCAGCCAGTACAAGTTCGCAGAACGTCGGCAAGGTGATGCCATCAATTGGTGTAACGCTAGTTCCTGTTAAAGAAGCGGTAGCTCCACAAAAAGTTTTCGACCAGAACCAGGCATCTGCATTAAGAGGTAATTATAAGAGGCTTGAATACATGCTCCGCGAAAATCAACTTGTAGGCGAGAGAGACCCGGATATCACAAGAAAAACAAATAAGCTGAAAGAGGAAATCAAACAGATGCAGACACAGTTGATTGATGTTCCCCTTGAAATGTCAAGTGATATGAGCCCCGACGAATTGGAAAAATATATCAACAGCAACAAAGTGCTTAAAAAATACAGATTGAAGAAAAAATGATTCAAGAGAAATATGAATTATGAGTTATGAGTGATGAGTTAGTGGTGAATTTTCCAATGATGAATTAATTGTATTATTACCTCCTCAGTCACTAAAAGACACTAAATAAACATCCATAACTTGACAACTCACTCATCACTCATAACTCATAACTCATAACTTTATTCGCAACCAGTTCTACGTCGCGTGTCTATAAGGTACTGTATTTTCCAAACGCCTTTCGTCCTTACAAGCTGAAAAGAATTCACGCCGCAATGGCTTAGTTTGCCAGAGAAGTAGAATTTATAGGGCGTCCATACAGAAGCCAGGTCGCCGTCAATCTTTACTGATTCAAACTGAATCTGTTCATCAAGCGCCCCCCTGGTTTGTTTACTGATAGAAGAGGCAAAAGCAGCAACCGACTCATTTTTTATCGTAACCTTTCCATCCTGGCTGCGGACTATGGTCTGCAAAACAGCACTGTCAGCGAAACTGTTCCTGATGAGCTCCGGATCAACATTTTTCATGCCTTCAAAAAGCTGGTTCACTGATGCCTTAACGCTGTCCTCGGCGTTCTGGGCGTTCGCAGAAATAATAAACAGAAACAAGACTGCAGAAAGAAAAGCACTTTTCATCAAGAATTGCATTTTAAGTTTAGAAGAGTATGTAAGGGTAATGTGCGTACCTTTTATCAGGATATCTTAACAGGATATCTTAACAAAGATGCATCAACGAAAAAAAGGTCCCGGTATTCGCTAAAAATAAGCCGAATTCCCTGAACCTTAAATTATTTACATAAACGGATGAGCAAACTGATAAGCCTCCGATCTCACCGATCTCTCCTACTTAACATAACCAAGAATCTTCAGCATGCTCTGGGCAGTCTGTTCTTTTGCATAAACCCAATCAACCAGTTTGCCGTTTTTGTCCTTCTCGACAATGATATGTTTGGGCGATGGGATAAGGCAATGTTTAATACCCCCGTATCCGCTGATCTGATCCTGATAAGCGCCGGTATGGAAAAACCCCACATACAATGGTTCGCCATTGGCCACTTTCGGCAGGAAAACCTCGTTCACATGTTCTTCCGAATCATAGTAGTCATGACTGTCGCAAGTTATTCCCCCGAGTACAACCCGCTGGTACTCCTGATCCCATTTATTAACCGGTAATAATAAAAACTTCTCACCAATACCCCAGGTATCCGGCAAAGTTGTGATAAAAGATGAATCAATCATGTACCAGATCTCACGGTCATTCTGCTGTTTCTGACCAATCACACTATAGATATGGGCCATGCTTTCTCCAACTGTATAACTTCCGAATTCAGTGAAGATGTTTGGCATCTTAACCTTATTCTTTTTGCAGGCTTTTTTGATGTTTCCTACAATCTCGTTAATCATAAACTGGTAATCGTATTCAAAACCCAATGAGTGCTTGATGGGAAAACCACCACCGATATTGATAGAATCCAGTTCCGGGCAGATCTTCTTCAACTGGCAATAAAGGTTGATGATCTTGTTGAGCTCGGACCAGTAATAGATATCATCCTTGATGCCTTTGTTCAGGAAGATATGAAGCATTTTCAATTGAAACTTGTCCTCATTGCCTTCTATCTTGTCGACATAAAATTCAAGGATATCCCTTACCCTGAATCCGAGGCGGGATGTATAAAAAGGAAAGGTTGGTTCTTCCTCGGCAGCCACACGGATGCCCAGTTTGAAAGGAACTTTTACCGATCTTTTATAATTAGCTAACTCGTCCGGATTATCGAGAACAGGTATCACATTTTTGAAACCTGAATTGAGCAGGCCCGCAATACGGCTGGTATAAGATTTCTGTTTATAACCATTGCAGATGATAAAAATGTCCTTGTTAATCTTCCTTTTCTCGTAAAGCTTTTTGATGATCTCTATATCATAAGCATAAGAAGTTTCCAGGTGGATCTCATGCTTTAATGCTTCTTCGACAACGAAAGAGAAATGCGAACTTTTGGTACAGTAACAATAGCTGTAATTGCCTTCGTAGCGATGTTTTTTTATAGCGTTTGCAAACATCCGTTTGGCCTTATTGATCTGCATCCCGATTTTAGGGAGATAAGTAAGCTTCATAGGCGTACCATACTTATCAATCAGTGCTTTTAGATCAAGACCATTAAAATGGAGATAGCTGTCCTTTGTTTCAAAATCTTCCTGGGGATAATTGAAAGTTTGCTTCACCAGATCGGCGTAGCTATTGTTCATGTACTCGTTAGGATTGCTGATAGTTGTAAATTTTAATGATGATGAGATAAAATTTCACAAACAGGAACAAGATTATACAAAAATAATCCTTTGTGGTATATACAGAACAACAAAACCGGGCCAGAGCCCGGTTCTTATTATTTAAGCCAGTTTAATTTTGAAAGGAGAACTAATATTCCTGACAGTTTCACTGATTAAGCTGATTTATTTAACTGATCCTACAAGAGTCTTGAAACTCGCGGGTTCATTCATTGCAAGATCGGCGAGGATCTTACGGTCAAGTGTAATGCCTTTTTTATTCAGCAGGTTGATGAACTGAGAATAAGTAAGACCTTCTTCGCGTACTGCCGCATTGATACGGGCGATCCACAATGCGCGGTATTCTCTTTTCTTTAATTTACGGCCTACATATTTATAAGTAAGACCTTTTTCCATTACGTTTTTCGCAACGGTATAAACATTTTTACGCTTGCCATAATAACCTTTGGCAGCTTTTAAGATACGTTTTCTGCGGGCTCTGGAGGCAACTGCATTTACTGAACGTGGCATATAATGACTTTATAGTGTTAATTGAATAGTTAAGATTGATTGGAGATCCTGATAGATTGGAATCCGGTGTTATTTCAATCTTAAAAGTCTTTTTACAAAATCAAGGTTTGACTTATGCACCAATCCATCTTTGCCCAGTGCGCGTTTCCTTCTTTTTGATTTTTTTGTGAGAATGTGTCTTTTATAAGACTTCTGGTGGGTGATCTTGCCCGTGCCCGTTACTTTGAACCGTTTTTTGGCACTGGAGTTCGTTTTTACCTTTGGCATTTTATCCAATTTTAATTTTTACACCCTGCTGGCGCCTCCGAACAGACGGAGAACTTTTTGGGCCCTGTGGGTAATCCGGATTTACTTAAAAATCCTGAAATGGGCTGCAAAAGTAGTGAAAATATCTAATACTCTGACATAATTTTAAATCTAATTGTCAATTGTTAGTTGGTGATTTAATAATTAATTTACGAACCAGCTTTCCAAATTATTGACCACAGATTGTATTATTTTAGCTCACAATATGCCTGAATATCACAATCATTCTACATATCACCTTAAGCTTACATTTATTCTTACATATATACATACATATATACTATATGTCCAACAAATCCCGGAAACAGCGCAAATCCGTCACTCATCACCCACTAATAACTCACTAATAACTTACTAATAACTTACTCATCACTCACTCATAACTCATAATTCATAATTAATAACTCAAATACCCAACTTCTTACAAATGAGAAAATTGCTTCGATTCGCCTGCCTTTTGTGCATTCTTTCAATTTTATTTGCCTGCAACTCGCGCTCTGGAAAACCCCGGGTGCTTGTTTTCTCCAAAACCACCGGTTTTCGTCACAGTTCCATTCCCGCTGGTAAAGAGGCCCTTCTGAAAATGGGCGCGGAGAATGGTTTTGACGTAGATACAACCGAAAATGCAGCATATTTTAATGAAGATTCGCTACAAAAATATTCAGCCGTTATTTTTCTGAATACCACCGGTTATATGCTGAACAACTACCAGCAAGCCCATTTTGAACGATATATCCAATCAGGTGGTGGTTTTGTAGGCGTTCACTCCGCGACAGACGGCGAATACGACTGGGGCTGGTACAACCGCCTTGTCGGTGCACAGTTTGAAAGCCACCCGGAACAACAGGAAGCAAAGCTTGATGTAGTGGATCAAACGCATATCTCAACAAAACATCTGCCCAAAGAATGGCGCCGGATAGACGAATGGTACAATTTCAAAAAAATCAATCCTGATGTAAAAGTCCTGATCAAAATTGATGAAAAAAGCTACAAGGGTGGCAAAAACAATGATAATCATCCTATGGCCTGGTATCATGATTTTGATGGTGGACGTGCTTTTTATACAGAATTGGGGCATACCGATATATCCTATAAGGAAGATAACTACCTGAAACACCTGCTTGGTGGCATCCAATACGCCATTGGAGATAATAAAAAGCTGGATTATGCAAAAGCCAAAAGCCCGCTGGTACCCGAAGAGGACCGTTTTACAAAAACGATTCTGACCGAAGGCACCATGTTTGAGCCTACCGAAATGACTATCCTTCCAAATTTTGACGTTCTTATCGCACAGCGTCGTGGTGAACTGATGCAGTATAAAAATGCTGATAAATCATTCAAACAGGTCGGCTTCCTCAATGTATATTTTAAAACAAGCACAAAAGGCGCGAATGCAGAAGAAGGTTTCCTTGGGCTGCAAGCTGATCCTGACTTTGCAAAAAACCATTATGTCTTTGCATTTTATAGCCCGAGCGACACCTCTGTGAACAGGCTTTCCCGTTTCAAATTTGAAAACGATACGCTTGATATGAAGTCTGAAAAGATCATCCTTCAGTTTTATTCGCAAAGAGAGATTTGTTGCCATACCGGCGGTTCAATCGCCTTTGGACCGAACAAAGAGTTGTTCCTTTCTGCCGGCGATAATTCAACACCATTTGACGAACCGGGTCAACCCTATGTAAACAAAGGTTTTGGTCCAATGGATGACCGTCCGGGGCATGAACAATATGATGCAAGAAGGTCCTCTGGTAACTCAAACGATCTGCGTGGAAAGATCATGCGTATCAAAATAAACGAAGATGGCTCCTACTCTATACCGGAAGGTAACTTGTTTCCAAAAGGTACAGCGAATGCAAGACCGGAAATTTTTGTAATGGGTAACCGTAATCCATACCGGATTTCGGTTGATAAAAAGAAAGGTTACCTGTATTGGGGTGAAGTTGGTCCTGATGCAAATGCAGACAGCATCGGTACACGCGGACCCCGTGGTTATGATGAATTAAACCAGGCGAGGAAAGCCGGCTATTTCGGCTGGCCATTATTTGTGGGGAATAACTATCCATATAACGCCTATGATTATGCGACCGGAAAATCAGGTGAAACATTTGATCCCGCAAAACCTGTAAACAATTCAAGGAATAATACGGGCATGAAAGAACTACCAGCAGTGTCACCCGCATTTATCTGGTATCCATATGGTGAATCAAAAGACTTCCCGCAGGTTGGCTCCGGTGGACGAAATGCTATGGCCGGCCCGGTTTATTATACAGATATGTTTCCTAAGGATACCCGTTATCCTGATTATTTTAATAACAAATTGTTTATCTACGATTGGATCCGCGGTTGGGTTAAAGTTGTCACTACGAAGGAAAACGGCGATTTCGATAAGATGGAGCCATTTATGGGCGGCACTAAGTTTAACAGCCTGATCGACCTGGAAACCGGTCCGGATGGAAAATTATATGCACTTGAATATGGTTCCGGCTGGTTCTCTAAAAATGCGGATGCAGCTTTATCAAGAATCGATTACAATGGCGGTAATCGTGCGGCAAAACTATCCGCACTAAATGTTGACAGAACCACCGGTGCCCTTCCATTTAAGATAACAGCCTCAGTTGAAGCAGTTGACCCGGAAAAAGACAAACTCACTTATGTCTGGAACCTGGGAGGAACAAAAAAAGAAACAACTGAGCCAACCATCACATATACATTTGAAAAAGCGGGTGACTACAATGTTTCTGTTGAAGTACTCGATGATAAAAAGGCGGCTGTTAAAAGTAATTCTGTTGCGGTTTATGCCGGTAACGAAACTCCCGTTGTTACCATCGGACTTACTGGTAACCAGACTTTCTATTTCCCTGGCAAACCGGTGGAATATGCCGTAAAGGTTTCGGATAAAGATGATGCACAGGCCGGTGCTGATGTTTCCAGCCTGGTGGTATCAGCGGAATATATGGAAGGTTCAGACAGGGCTGCTTCATCACAGGGACACCAGGTTCTCACTGAAGCCATGATCGGCCGCAATACGATGCTGGCGCTGGATTGTAAATCATGTCATAAAACAGATGAGAAATCTATAGGACCTGCATATACAGCAGTTGCAAAAAAATACGAAAAGGATCCTAAAGCTGTTAGTTACCTCGTTGAAAAAATTATCAAAGGTGGTGGCGGTGTTTGGGGAGAAGTTGCCATGCCTGCACACCCGACTTTGAAGGAAGGTGATACAAAACAGATTGTAACCTGGATCCGCTCACTGGCCGGCTCTAAGGCTGATGGAAAAAGTCTTCCTGCATCCGGTGTTGTGAACCCTACTCTTAACAAACCTGTATTGGACAGAGGTTTACTTTATCTTTCTGCCAGTTATACCGATAAAGGGGGCACAAACATCAAACCACTTACAGGCGATGCAGTGGTTGTGTTGAGGAACAATAAAATGTCGTTTGGTGGTGTGAAAACAATGGCCGGTTATTCTAAAATGAATATGAATGGCATGGCCCTGCTTATAGTTCCAAAAACAAACGGATCTTTTGTAGTGGAAGACATTGACCTTGCCGGTGTTAACGAAATATCACTGAATGCAGCCTGGCTGGAACCTCCAACACACGGCTTTACATTTGAAATCAGGCTTGATGATGCAAAAGGTAAAGTATTAGGACAAATAAATTTACCGGCTGGCGGAGCGAAAGGTACACAGGCAAAACCCGCAGTTACCGCTATCAAAACAAAAATTGAACCTGTGTCTGATGGTAAGAAACATAAGTTGTTTGTGGTTAGCAAACCAGTAGACCAGAAAGAAGACTCGCAGATTGCGTTGCAAAGCATCCGGTTTGAGTGATGAGTTATGAGTGATGAGTGATGAGTGAGTTATTTAGTTATGAGTGATGGGCGATGTAACACAAAAGAGTTGGAATAGCAAAGCCCCGGACTCGAATCCGGGGCTTTGCATTTTGAAGATCGGCATTATTTATTTTTTACTTTCAGTGCGATTGGTTTTGAAGTCGACATTATTTATTTTCTACTTTCAGTGCGTTTGGGTTTGAAGTCGGCACTATTATTTTCTACTTTCAGTGCGATTGGTTTTGAAGTCGACATTATTTATTTTCTACTTTCAGTGCGTTTGGGTTTGAAGTCGGCACTATTATTTTCTACTTTCAGTACGTTTGGGTTTGAAGTCGGCACTATTATTTTCTAATGACTGAGCGTTTTCGAAAATGAAAATAGTTGATGAGAAAGACCGTTATCAAAATCAAGAGTCCAAAAAACTCCCTGGAATCTTCTATCCATGGGGTTTCAGCTTTCATTGTCCCTGCGATATTTTCGGCATCGTGATCAACTATCCATGAAAGCACACCATCCTCAGCCACAAAAAGATAAAGCGCATAAGCCATAAAAACGGCAAGGCCGGCAAACAGCACAACAACATTCATTTTACCCCTATAACCCATCCAGCAAACAAAAGCCCCATAAAGATAAATGGGCATCCATATATATGGATCCGGATCATTGTATTGTAAAGCCGCAAAAATCACAAACAGGATTACAAAAATAAGGTTGAAAATTCTCATTACTTACAAATTAATACTTACAACTTTTAATATTTACAACTTCTGATACTTACAACTTCTGATACTTACAACTACTGATACTTACAACTTCTGATACTTACAACTACTGATACTTACAACTACTGATACTTACAACTACTGATATTTACAACTACTGATATTTACAACTTTTAATACCTACCAGTTTTAATATTTACAAGTTTGTTATTAGCTTCTGAGTTAGATTAAAAAAACAAGTAAGTTGAACAAAAATATAGAGATCTCCACAATTAACAGAAGCCTCAGGTAAAGTAAATAAATTTTGAATAATATTTTCCATTCTGAAATACAAAGCCCTGGCTTGTATCCAGGGCTTCGTTCCCGAAATCAAACATTCGGAATTAATTAAATCGATAAGAATCAACCAGGCAAATATGCCTAAATATAAGTTTTGAATTAAACGCAAACGTCGATTTCTCAAAGACACAATCCTCAAAATAAATTCTCACTCCAAAAATTCTCAAAATAACTCTCAAACAGAAAATTCTCAAAAAGCAATTCTCAAAACACAATTCTCAAAACACAATTCTCAAACAACACTTCTCAAACAACAAACAACTCATAACTCCCAACTCCCAAACTATTTCATAATTCATAACTCATAATTCATAACTCTCTTAAAGGATATTGTACCCAAAACTGATATAATACACGCCGCCGATCATTGGATTACCAAATGCGCTGATATAATATTTATTCAGGATATTGGAGCCGCCGAGTTTTGCAATGCTTTTGATTTTTGGAAACTTGTGGCTGATCTGTGCATCAAAAGTACCATAAGCATCAATTGAACCCGTTCCAAAAGTTCCTTGCCAGTTTACTTTATCCTGCCATCTCCAGACCAGGTTAAACCCCCAGTTTGTTTTTGCAATACCCTCATTGGATAAGCCAAGATTGTAGCGGGTTTTGGGAGTATTAAAAAAGGTTACAAGACCATCGGGAACATCACGTAGCTGATCGCCGGAAACATTTGCGCGGACATTGAAACCCTGTGGAAGTTGATAATCGATACTCAGTCCCCATCCTATTGCTTTCACTGAGTTGTCGCTGTTGACCGGGTATGAATAATTTTCACTTGCCAGTGGATTCGCAATAGTTCCACCCGGAGCTGCACGGCCAACTGCTATTCGCCCGATAAAATCTTTGTACTCGCTGTAATAGACATAACCATCGACCAACAGTTTCTTTGTTACCAGGCCCCTGTATCCAATTTCATAACTATTTACCGACTCTGGTTTAAGTGCCTTGAAGGGTGCCTGTTTTAACAAGGCAGGGTTGCCTGCTCCTGAAGCTACTGATGCCCGGTATGCACCGATACTTTCAGCAGTATAAACCGGGTTATTTACGAAATCGTAGAATGTCTGAAATGACTCAAGCCCACCAATTAATTTACTACCGGGTGTATTCAGGTTAATATACTGGTCCTGGGTTGATGGAAAACGATAAGCTGTCTGAAAGGAAACACGGATGTTATTATCACGGGCAACTTTTACAGCAGCAGTAAATCTTGGTGTGAACCTTCCTTTGAAGTTTGTGCTTTTATCAAATCGTCCGGAGGCGGTTAATTTCAGGACATCATTCAACAGTCTTTTCTGAAGCTGAACCAGGGCACCAACTTCATTTATATTGATTGGCCCCGTAGTGTCTGCAAATATGGTACCTTTTGAATTGAGATGATAACGGCGATAGTTACCTCCTACCAGTACATCTACAAACTTCGTATACTCACTCAGGTCCCACTGGCCTTCGTAATGGTAGAGACTTGACTTGTCTGCGAACCTTGCGCCGCCGTTTTTGATATCTGTATTTATTGCGGTCTGAAACGCCTGGTTGTAGGCTTCGGTACCCGGCAAAAATCTGCCATTTTCAGCAGCAGCTCTTGCAGCGCCGTGAGCCTGTTCTTCTGATGCTCCCTGGCCCTTTGCGGTCGAGTAAACACCTGTATACTGAGCAAACCAGTTCTGATTGGTTTTCCAGGCACTGTTTACGGCTACAGCAGCGGTAGTAGCCGTATAGGAATCACCTGAATTTTCCTGGGTTGTATAACCCCTGAGGTACCATGCTTTACCCTTCACTTCGGCCCGGTATTGTCCCAGGATAAAATTCTTCAGCGCATACCTGTCTGCACCAGTATAAACAGTTGTACCGGTTCCCCAATATGCAAGCAGCGAAGCTTCTACATTATTAGTGATCTTGTAGTAAACTCCCGCGTTGAACTTCAGGCTAAAGGCGTCATAGTCTACAACGTCCCTTTCATCATATCCTGTGCGGCTTACCAATTGTCCGCCAAAATAGTTTCTTCTTATTCCGTTATAAAACGGGCTTAACGCCGCAATTCCGGCACGCAAAGGAGCAGTTGCGGGGATATTTGGAATATATGCTCCGGGATTATCAAACACGGCATTTAATAATGCAGGTGTAACTGGTTGGCCTGTTACCTGGCCGATGCCTGCTGCGATTGGAGTTATGTTTTGTGCCACTGCCACCTGTGCAAAACTGTTCATGCTTGCACTTGCTTCATCACCATATACATTTATACCATCATAGTTGTTATCGGTCTGGCGATTGCCACCCTTAACTTCACTTAATACATTATTGCGTGCAAGGTTTCGTGTGTCGTTTGCCTGCCAGTCTTTTGCACTAATAAATTGTCCGCCAATTTTAAAGGCAAACTTTTCACCAATTTTTTTACCGTACCTGAAGGCCCAGTCATAATAAGGTGCTGCGGGACGTTGACGATTGTCCACATGCATTATCCCTTGCTTAACCTGGAAACTGAGTCCCTGGTATTTAAATGGACTTTTGCTTGTCATCAGTAAAGTGCCATTCATTCCCCCTGGTCCATATAAGGCCGAAGAAGCACCCTGCAACATTTCGACATTATCAATATCGAGTTCAGTGGGACCAACTATGATACCTACTGCAAAATTCAGCGCCGGTGCCTGGTTATCCATACCATCTACCAGTTGGTTAAAACGAAGGTTGCCACTTCCATTAAAACCTCTTGTACTTAATGTATTGAAAGTAATACTTGAAGTGGTCATATCGACTCCCTTGAAATTGGCAAGTCCCTGGAAGAAACTTGGCGCTGCTGCGGCCCGGATTGATGCTGAACCCATCCTTTCAATGGAAACCGGGGATTCAAGAATTCGTTCCGGTACTCTGCTTGCAGAAACTACCACTTCTGCACCCAGGCTTGAACCTGGTATAAGATCAATATTGATGGCGGGGGCTGATTCTGTTACCTGGTACTCCTGTGGGTCGTATCCGATCGAAGTAATCTGGATAATAAATGGAAGTTTTTGAGAGGTTGTAACCCGGAACTCTCCTTTTTCATTAGTGAAACCACCTTCATTGGTTCCTTTGATGATCAGCGATACAACCGGTAGCAATTCTTTGGTCAGGCTATTTCTGACAGTTCCGGTAATTGTAGTGTTTTGCGCCAGGCTAAAAAGAGCAGTAGAACAAAGCACAACTAAGATCGTAAGCGGGCGGATGAATTTTCTCATAATGGCATTTTTACGGTACAATTCAAATGAATGACGAGATGATGGATTCAACTATTTCGAATTTCACTTCAAACGCTTTGGCACACAAAATTTCCTGTTACTTTTCTTCAATATTTACAATGGCTACCTGTATATTCGGGCCATGAATCCGATTACATTTCCAGGTCAGACAAATTATTATAAAGGCAAAGTACGGGATGTCTATACAATTAACGACAATTTATTGGTAATGATTGCATCTGATCGAATTTCTGCTTTTGATGTCGTGCTTCCCCGTCCCATCCCATATAAAGGACAGGTATTAAATCAGATTGCTGCTTTCATGCTGAATGCAACAAAGGATATATGTCCTAATTGGTTATCCGATGTTCCGGCACCGAATGTTACTGTGGGTAAACGATGCCAACCTTACAAGATCGAAATGGTTGTTCGCGGAAACCTTACCGGTCATGCATGGCGAACATACGCGAGCGGCAACCGGATGCTTTGCGGTGTCAAAATGCCGGATGGTCTAAGAGAAAACGATTACTTTCCAACACCTATCATTACTCCTTCAACCAAGGCTGAAGCCGGGCATGATGAAGATATATCCCGTGAGGAAATAATCAGTTCAGGTTTAGCTACTGAAGCAGAATGGAAAATATTAGAAAAATATACATTAGCCTTGTTCCAACGCGGGCAGGAGATTGCTTCTAAAAGAGGGCTGATCCTGGTAGACACGAAATATGAATTCGGCAAAATTGATGATGAGATCTACCTGATGGATGAAATACACACGCCGGACTCTTCAAGATACTTTTTTGCAGATGGATTTCAGAAAAGACAGGACGCGGGTGAACGTCAGAAACAACTTAGTAAAGAGTTTGTACGCGAATGGCTGATTGAAAACAATTTCATGGGTAAGGAAGGCCAGACCGTACCTGAAATGACGGACGACTGGGTTGATGTTATTTCAAAAAGATATATTGAATTGTATGAAAATGTTATTGGCGGGAAGTTTGTCCCACAAAAGCTTTCAGATGAGGAAACTTATCAACTCATTGTCAATTCTATTAATAAATTGGGGCCTAATTAATCTTCAAACCTTTCATCCTTTCTTTTGACTTATTAAATACCATGATGCCATTTTCTTTCCCCTTACGCAATTCTTTTTGTTGCTCTTCAGGGAGATTGATGACCTGCTGACAAGCTTCGCTGCAACAACCCTGGTAGCGCTGAGCACAGGCTTCACATTGGATAAATAACAGGTGACATGCACTATTACTGCAATTGGTATGTGTGTCGGCAGGTTCACTACATTGATGACATTTTGAAATGATTTCATCACTGATCCGTTCGCCCAGCCGATCATCAAACACAAAGTTTTTTCCTTTGAATTTATTGGTCAGTCCTTTTTCGTTTACAGTGTTTGCATAATGAATGATTCCGCCTTCCAGGTGATAAACATTGTTAAATCCCTTATGAAGCAAGTAAGCACTGGCTTTTTCACAACGGATCCCGCCGGTGCAATACATGATAATCGGTTTCTCTTTTTGATCTTTCATCATTTCAGCTGACATTGGTAGCTGCTCCCTGAAAGTATCGCTTGGAACCTCGATCGCATTCTCAAAATGCCCTACTTCAAACTCATAATGATTTCGCATATCAATCACGATGGTATCCGGATCTTCAGTGAGTTTATTAAAGGATTCAGCATCGACATACCTGCCTTTCCTGCTCATATCAAATTCCGGATCATCTATTCCGTCAGCTACAATTTTTGACCTGACCTTGATCTTTAATACCCAGAAAGATTTACCATCATCATCAATTGCAATATTCAATCTTAATTGATCAAGCGGGGCAAAGCTGTATAGTTCGGATTTAAAAAGTTCAAAATAGGGAGTCGGCACACTTAGTTGCGCATTGATTCCTTCATGAGCAACATAGATTCTTCCAAACACTTTAATACTATTAAAGCGGCGGTAAAGTTCATCCCGGAAAGCCTGGGGATCAGGTATAGAGAAATAATGATAAAACGATAAAGTTGTCCGCGGTTCGGTTTCGCGGTACAATAATTCTTTGAGTTCTTTTTGAGAAACCCGGTTGTGTAAAGCCATATCTTGAAATTTGATCCCGCACGGGCGGTAGAAGGAAATCGGACACTTGCAGGGTGAACCAAATTTCATGGCAAATTTATAAAAAAAACAGATGCAGGGGCCCTTGAGCTTTGTGATTAATCGATATCACGGCCACCGATTCCCCTTATACCAACCCTGACATTAAATACAGATTGGCCCCCACTTGTAAATCCCCAGACAAAGTCAAATCTTACGATTTTGAAGATATTCTCTAGGCCTGCAAAAACTTCAACATAAGAGTCCTTTGTATTTAGGTAAAAAGCATTGCTACCCCCAACAAGGTTCCAGTTCAAACGCCGGAACAAAGGGATCTTGTTGGTCAACATCCCGTTGAAATGGTGTTCCACATGCCCCTCTGCAAAAAAGCGGGCAGTATTGCTGTAACGGTAATAAGGCAGCAGTTGAAAACTGGCAAGGTAATCATTAGCCGTAATGATCTGGTTACCGAGGAAATGGTTATAGTCAATCACAGGAACACTATCAGTTCTTATAAATCCACCCACTACAAAGTTGTAGCTTAATGATCCCTTCAGGTTGAGGTTAAGGTTATCAGCAATTCCCAGTCGCCACTTGGTATAGTCAACATCACTGCCCAGCACCTTATGAATACCCTGTGTAAGGCTACCCGTTAAAGTCGGGTATTTTGAACCCATACTGATTCTGCGATCAGGAAATTCAATATATTTTGAACCCGGCCTCCAGCTTAATCCAACGGTGAGAACCAATGCCTGGTGCCGGTCAAAATTCCTTTCCATAATTTCAGGATAATTCGGTGTGAATTCCCTGTCTTTTAAATCCCTGATTTTCCAATCGGTAGTATTTTCGAGCGGTAAGCGGTCCTGGTAAGTAAGATTGCCGAAGAGATTTAAACCGTCACCAAATCCCTTGCGGTATGTTGCCCTTCCGAACCATGCCTCATAATTTTTGAGGTGATTCTTTTCATAATAGATCGTTGAGATAACGTTGTTGATATCTCCGATCGGGTTGTCGTTATTAAACTGGTAAACCCTTTTACCTCCCGAAAAAGTGATATTGTTTCTGTACCTGTTTCCAAAATTGTAGCCGGTGAGCAGGTAAGCATTAAGATGTGTATTGCTGAACCCATAACGGATTACCGGTGTAATGTTCAGACTATGATTGTAACCCGTACTATCAAATCGTTTTGTATAAGTACCACGCAAATTAACAATAAAACCCTCTGCAGTATTATAACCCAATGACCTTGATAATCCATTCACACGAAAAGATTCACGCGATTTCTCGCGGTTAAAATCAAAGCCGGAAAACACTATTCCCATCAGCGTGATCTTGTTCCGTATCCGGTCCAGTGAATCAAGATAAGCCGGATCTTTTCTTACTAACTCCAGGCTGTCTTTTTTTCTATAATCAAGAATTTCGTCGGTCTGTAAAGGAATAGGCCTGATTGAATCCCAATGTTCTGAAGGCTTTTTGTTTGAACCTTCATTGAACTTCATTACCGTATTGTCCCAAAACTTAGGAGCGAACTCAGGAGTGATATTATACTGTGAATAAACATTTACAAAATTACCATAAGCATCAAAGCCCATCATTTTAATGGATGGATAGATAACCTGTGTTTTGATAACCCATAGATCTTTGTCGAATGGAACATATAACTGTTCAATTTTAACAGTGTCCATGATCTCAAGTTGTGATTCCTTACTGAGTAGTAACTGTATGCTATGAATCCGCCAGTCACCTTCTGTGATATTAATATAACCACTGAAAAGCGGTTCATACTTTCTCCGCGGTGTTACTTTTATTTTATTTATCTCTTTTCCTTCTTCAAAAAAAACGCCCTCCAGTTTATACCGGTAGTAATTAAGGGCATTGGAAGCAATAGGTGAAATAAAACCTCTTGGATTAAGATTCGATCCAACTTTTACATTGTTTTCATAAAAAGAGATAATCTGCGGAGAACTAAACCCATAACTATCGCTGTTGCCGCTAACCCTGGTAGACAGCACTTCTATTTTTGTTTTGTTTGGTTTTTTTACCGATAATCTTGCATAAGTCTCAGACAAATAAATAATTTTTTTGCGGCTGGTATCGCCGTCTTCAAAATCAATCTTTCTTCCCAACAGTTTATTGGGGTAATCTCTTAGCCTCAACTGACCTTTTATATAAACGTCACTTTGAAAAGCTTCAAGTTGATTTAGATAATAAGGTCGCTTTTTTATCGCCTCACGGATGATGGCATAAGCCGGATCAGGTCCGCCGGGCTTAACAACAACAGAATCCATGGAATATGCCTGTAACTTAAGTGTAAAATTCAGTTCCATGGGTTCAGAACTGCTTATTATTGTCTTTTCTTCCCTGCCATATCCTACATATTGACAGATGATTATGTGCTGACCGGAGTCAAGGTTTAAAAAGTAACGTCCTTCGTTGTTTGCCGTTGTACCCCGGGATGTTCCCTTGATCATGATAGAAGCGAATGGAAGTATCTGTCCCTTGTCATCTTTAACAAGACCGGTTACCCGTCCTGCAATTGCATCGATAGAATAAACCAGTATTAGCAGGCAGAGTAATGGTAACTGTTTCATGTATGTATGATGCTCACGAAAATAACGGCCAAACAGCACAAAGCGGTATTTAAGATGAGATTTGTGTTTTTTTAACATATCCCAAAAAATCATGCCGCCGTCAGTCTTTTTAACCCTTTTCTGAGCAACGCCCCGGTAAGTGAAGCCATTCCTGTTACCAGTCCGCCAATGAAACCTGTAATTAATACCATAAGGATGGGCTGTTTTAATGTAAACAAAGCCCCAACCCTGGTGGCTAAAATATGTTCATTGGCTATATCAGTATAAAAGGCGATACCGGCCCATAGAATAAAACAAGCAAGGAAACCTGCAAAGAAAGATTTAGAAGGTGTCATGTTGATAAGATAACCCACCGATAGTCCAACGAGTGCAATTATCCACCATGGAAAGACCAACCCTGATAAATAACTTAGTACTAACGTAAGAAGAAAAGCTAATGCAAAACGCATAATATTATTTGGTTATTTTTTATTAAATACAAGCGTTGACTTAATGCGTTTGTCATTTTTATCAGACTCATTCATTATCCATGCCTGGTAATACTTTCCCGCGGCATAATCGTCCACAAAATTATCATAGTATTTACTGCCAGGATTACCTGATTGGCCACCTGGATAAATAACCCAGGCCTGCATAGGTGTAGTAAGTTCCACCACCATCTTCCAACTCGGCCCATGGTTATGCTGTGTTGCGTTTACGATATGGGCGCCGCCTCCTATCTGTAAACCGCTTCTTGCAAAAGGAAGCAGTTCCTGACCTAATAAATGATATATGGTTGTATTTTTATACGCGCCCCAGGATTCATAATTCTTTAATGCTAGTTGCCGCAATGTTGATGCCGCCGATTTAAAAGATGCAGTAACCGCATCGGACAATGTTTCTTTGTTTTTAGTATTTATGTCATCAATATAGCTAAACGCACTATCCCTTAACAATGCCTCGATCAGTGTTTTTTCATGTGGATTGAATCCAATGGCATTGAGCGGCCTTAACTCATCGTGCCATACAAAAGTCTCAAGACTATCATACCAGATTTTAAAGATCGTTGGTGCTACAATCCCTGGATCACTAAAGTAATTCCAGGCGGTTAATGAGTCTGCGTAGCCAGCTTCAGTAACTGATAGTCCTGATTTTTGTAAATGTTTCATGAGAAGGGGCAATGCTGTAGCTGCCAATGTATTATAATTATCCTTCTGCAGGTTCATCATATCCAGTGGTGTTACCGAAGGCATTGATTCAAGCCGCTTATTAATTCTTATCCCCCTGTAAAGATCATAGTCACCCGGAATAAAATAAGGATAGTCACCCGCGACTGAGCGTTGATTGGCACTGCTTACATAACCCCTGGCCGGATTTAATACATGTGGGTTTTCAGCCTGTGGAATATATCCCTGCCAGGTATAACGGTTATCAACATACGGCAATATATACAAGCCCTGCTGCTCCCATCTTGCCGGAAATTTTCCCTGTTGCCATAAAGCTATGTCGCCGGCAACTGATGCGAATGCAAAGTTCTGGGCGGGGCAGACAAACAGTTTAATTGCGGCAAGATATTCATCATAGTTCTTAGCATGATTCAGCATACGAAAAGCGCGCATTTCATTGCTTGGTTCATGGGCTATCCACCGGACCGCATAGGCTTTTCCCGGACTTATCCTGCTCTCAAAGTCCTGATCAAACATTACGGGTCCCTGGTCAATATAGGCAACGGTGTCATAAACTGTGTTTCCACCTTTAACATGAAAAGTTTCAATCTTAAGGCTATCAACTTTTTTCCAGCTGTTATTGAACCAATAGCTTGTTTTTGTCCGGTCTTTAAATTTCAACTCAAAATAGTCGCGTACGTCCCGGCCGGCGTTTGTAACTCCCCAGGAGATATAATCGTTGAAGCCAATTATGATGCCGGGGCAACCAGGAAAAGAAACTCCATATACATTCATACCAGGAATTGTCAACTGCATTTCGAACCACACTGAGGGTAAAGTGAGTTCCAGATGGGGATCGTTGGCCAGAATTGGTTTACCACTTTTAGTTCTGCTTCCGCTTACAGCCCAGTTATTACTGCCATTTGCAGGATTGGGCTTATCAATTTCGTTCAGCGGGATAATATTATAATTATTGATGTAGGCAGAGTCGGCATCAGCTGGCTTCACCGGATTTATTGTTGCAGGCGGAAAAACTGTTCCCGCGGGAATAACCGGGTCAAGCGAATCAGGGATCTGTGGAAACAGTATTTTCAACTGTGCCTCATTGAAAAAATTCTTTGCAAAACTAAGGGCCAGGTCATTTTCGTTAGATGCAAGCGTTTTTGCCATTTGCTTTACAAACAAGGCCACTTTAAGATTTGTCCATTTTTCGGGGCGGTAACTGAGAAGTTTATATTCCAGGGGCAGATCCCGGTCGTCAAGGTTTTCAATAAAATGATTTACACCAGCCGTATACTGATCAAACGCGTTTTTTGTTGTTGAATCTGCTTCTGTTTCGCGCAGCATGTTTTGCGCGGCGAACACCATACCCATTCGTCTTTGTTGTTTGTCGAATTGTAGTGTCCGCTTTCCAGCCACCTCACTGATACGGCCCGCGGCTGCAAATGTCTGCATCTCCATCTGCCATAGCCTGAATTTTGCATGCAGGTAACCCTGGATAAAATATGCATCGCTTTCTGAACCGGCAAATACATGTGGCACCAGTCTTTCATCAAAATAAACAGTCGATTGTCCTTTTAATCCTTCCAGGTTGAATTCTCCTGAATAATCGTTATCTGCTGCCTCAGCATTTTTCCAGAAGCCATGTTGCGGGCTAAGAAATTTACCCAGTGCCGGGATACTGCCCAGGTTCATGTTGAGCACAACCACGAGTGCGCAGGTAACCAATGCCGTTAGTATCAATGGAAGATTCCGCATTTGCCTAAGTTATGAATCATTTTAAAAAAACACTACCACGAAGTGGGTATACCACAAAATTGTATTGCCGGGACCGGGGCATTAAATGAAATTTGCTGTATCAATATAATGACAATGATGCAGTGGAAGAAAAATAAAGAAAAGCAGGTACTTGGGATATTATTTTTTGTATTGTGGCTGACAATAGTATTATTCTGAGAACCCTTAACTCATACATTCACAGGCTTAAGACTCTTAACTCATACATTCACAGGCAGGAATGTTAGTCCGTTCATCCGGGCCGGCCCGTAAGCCGGCCATTTTTTTAAATTGCATACCCTGTTCGCCGCTATTTTGTATTCAATCAACCCAGGTACTCATTACCCCCCATGCCTTGCAACCCTTTCCACTCACCACTCACCACTCACCACTCACCACTCGCAGCCCTTGTCTTACAACCCATTTATCAGTATATCAACTTCCGAAAATGTATTAAAACTATGCATTACAATTCTCAGGCGTTCGGAACCCCGGGGAACGGTAGGATATAATATCGGCCGTACATCCAGTCCCTTGTCCAATAATACGGAAGATAATTGCTTTGCATTTTCATTCCCCGGCACTATTACACCCTGGATGGGAGTTCCGGTTTCAAGTTTCTGAAAATTTAGTTTAGCGGACTGAAACTTTTCTATCAGATGACCGAGTTTTTCTCTTTGCCCATCCATTTCCGGAAATAACTCATAGCTTCTTTCAATAGCTATTAGTGCAGCCGGTGGCAAAGCTGTGGTGTAGATAAAAGCACGGGAAAAATTTACAAGGAAATCTTTTAATCGCTCAGAGCCAACGACTACAGCTCCGTGGCAGCCCAGCGCTTTACCAAATGTATAGATCCTGGCAAAACAATGTTGTTCCAGTTCGTATTCCTGCACCAGCCCGGCTCCCCGGGGGCCCAAAACACCGGTTGCATGGGCTTCATCAACAATCAAATTAGCATTTTGTCTTTCGCAAAGTTTGCTCATTTCCCTCAGTGGGGCCAGGTCTCCGTCCATTGAAAAAACAGATTCGGTGACTACAAAAACGGTCCCGGTGGCTGTCTTTAAACGCGACTCCAGATCATTCAAATCATTATGCCGGAAAGAATATGATTGTGCTGCACTTAAACGGATGCCATCACGGATGGAGGCATGACTGAGAAAATCATAAATTATTGTATCTCCTTTTTGTGGAACGCAACTCAGCAATCCAATATTTGCATCATAACCGGAATTATATAAAATGGCGGCTTTCCCTTTGTGAAAAGCGGCGATCTGGTCTTCGACCATCAGCGCCAGGGCGGAATTTCCAGTCAATAATCTTGACCCGGTAGATCCATTTGCAAAATGAGCAAGTCCATCTCCTGGTAACACTATCCTGGCAATTCCCAAATAATCATTAGAACTGAAGTCAGTACAATCGTGCCGGATTTTCAGTTCCCTGAAACTACCATCACTGCGCCGCTGAGCAAGCTTTGGTTCAAGAAAGTCATCGTTAAGCATAATTTCAAAACTACGGCAACTTTAATGATATTTGCCTGATCCGGCTGACCGGTGAATGCCATATGACTGATACAACGCCACAACCGAAAAATATACTTGGTCTACAACTTCCGACCGATCCCCGCTGGGTTGATCTCGCGGGAATGTCACTGGAAGATATCCTGACGGATCATGCTTACTGCGAACAAAAAGCAGCGAATACCTGCATTTCACTGATCACGCGCTTCAGCGACAAAGAAAAACTGGTGAAAGACCTCGCTCCCATCGTAACAGAAGAATGGGGGCATTTCCGGCTTGTACTTGCTGAACTGCATAAACGCAACCTCAAACTCGGCAGGCAGCGCAAGGACGAATATGTAAATGCGCTGCTCACTTTCCAGGTAAAAGGCGGTAGCCAGGAAGATAGTTTCCTGGACAAACTGCTTACGATGGCTTTGATTGAAGCACGTAGCTGCGAAAGATTCAAACGATTGAGTGAAGGACTTGAAGATGAATACCTCAAAAACTTTTATCGTCGTTTTATGGAATCTGAGGCAGGTCATTATCATCTGTTTATTGAGCTTGCAGAAACCTATGTCAACCCGGAAAAAGTGCGAAAACGCTGGCAGGAATGGTTAAAATTTGAGGGTGATCTTATGCAAAAACTCGAAGTGCGTGGAGACAGAATTCACTGATTCGGACTAATTCCATTAAATTCGGTTATACATGAACGATAGCATTTTACAGAAAGCGGCATCGCAGTTTGGACCAGGCCAACCTTTGATTGAACCATTCGGTACCGGGTTAATAAATCACAGCTATAAGATTAGTTTTTCAGATGGTAGCAACGTCTTGCTGCAATGTATCAACCAGGCTACATTCAGCCAGCCAGAAAATATCATCCATAATTACAAGGTCATCAGTGAAGAACTTCAGGCAAGGGGTCAAAACGCGGTCCCACCACTGGTGACAACCAGGAAGGGGAAATATTTCTGGGTTGATGATAATGGAAATTTCTGGCGCGCTACCCGTTTCATAGAAAATTCATATGCAGACAGTATAGCAGTATCCGCATCCAAAGTTTACCTGGCCGCAAAATGTTTTGCAGAATTTTCGGCTTCACTAAACAGGTTGGATCCTGATAAACTGGAAATTATTATCCCGGGTTTTCATGATCTTAACCATAGGTATGAACAGTTTGAACAGGCAATTTCGTCTGCCGGGATAAATAGGCTGTTAAAAGCCACGCACGTGATTTCTTCCCTGCGCGAGCGATATGATCTCGTTCGTTTTTACAAGGAGGCAGTAGAAAATACGGATGAATATCCGGTGCGGATCATGCACCATGATTGTAAGATCAGTAATATTCTTTTTGATAAAATCAGCCACCAGGTTATCTGCCCCGTAGATCTTGATACCGTTATGCCCGGTCGATTTTATTCCGATATCGGCGATATGGTCAGAACAATGGCATGTTCAAGGGAAGAGAATAGTACAGAATGGGAAAACATTGATATTGTTCCCGAATATTATCATGCCATTATTGATGGATATGTTGATGGCAGCCAGGACACCCTCACAAGAACAGAAACAAAACATATACATGTTGCCGGCCGCATACTTATTTATATGCAGTGCCTGCGCTTTGTTACGGATTTTCTGAATAATGATATTTATTACAAAACAAGCTACGTTGAACAAAACTTAAATCGAGCACTTAACCAGCTAATACTGCTTGAAAAACTCGAAAATTTCTTAACAGAGTTATGAGTTTCAGTGGTGAGTTGTGAGTGGTGAGTGGTGAGTTTAGTTGTGAGTTAATGAGTTATGATCACTGTTTTCCACAACCCCGATAGGGGTTGATTTCGCATAGCCCGGGGTGAAACCCCGGGAATTGGGTGAAATCCCGGCATCCCCGTCATGTGTTCCCGCCATTGATCAACAACCGGTATTATGATAATTCTGTTGAAAAATCCAAATTCGGATATTTTGTTTGGAGGGCTTTGATTTTGATAAGTAGATTTTGTTTGAATATTTGATGGGCAGGTGTGTCGGGATGTAATGGCCTATGATTAATGGCCGTGTTGATTTTATCGATTTCTTCCACGAGTTCCATTGTTTGTTCATCAAAACAAGCTGAGCTGAAAGCTTCAAAAACAAAGTCTATCGCCTGGTCGCTTGGATGCACCATATCTTCCTTATAAAAACGGTAATCACGCAATACGTCAATCACCAGCTCATAAGCGGGAAAATAATAAAGCTTTGAAAATTTTTTTACAAGGTGTTGAACTACTTCGATAAGCCTTGATTTACTGAGATTGTTTTCTACGAGCCCATCGCGGATATAACGCACAGGACTAATAGTAAAAATGATACGAAGAGATGGATTGAAATGAAATAAACGGTGAATACAGGTATCCAGCACTGATTTAATTTCTTCAATGCTGAGCAGGTGCTTGTTGAAGGATTTTGCCGGTGCCTTATGACAATTGGCGACACTGGTACCTGTTTCAACCAATGAGTAAGAAAATGCCGAACCAAGGGTAATAAAAACCCAGTCGGCTGTCTTTAAGAACTCAGTTGCATTTTTCTGTGAGGCATTAATATTGTTGAGAACTTCAGTCTCATCAACGCCTGAAAAACTTCCATGATGCTGCCAGCTTTGCCAGAGATCATTCAATAAAATAAGATCTGATGGCTGATAAACTTTTTGTTCGATATAGGATACCAGGCTGTTGGTTATGCTAACCGGATCATAAAGTATTCCATTGGGATTTTGAAGTGCTTGAAATTTCAGTGTAGACAGTCTGTTGCCAATGTTTTCCGTAAAACAAGACCCCATCATCAAAATCCGATGATTGTGCCTGATTGGTTCAGGAAATTTTTCCGGCTTAAAACTGAGTTGAAAATTCATCGATAAAATCTCTACAAAAACCCTGGAAAAATATTGTTCGAAATACTTATAAAAATCTGTTAGAAAATTCCGACCAAAAATGTCCTCAATCCTTTATTACAATCTGTTTGAATAACCTGCTAAAAATTGTTCCGACTCATATATAATACTCTGTTCGAATATCCTGGAAAAAAATTGTTCTGCTACTTATACGATACTCTGTTCGGAAATCCTGGCAAAAAAAATTGTTCTAAATCCTTACAAAAATCTGTTCGAACAACTAAATGAAAACATTTCCGGCGATTTCGCTGGCTATTTCGAGCGCCGGCTTGTTGATATTGAGCTTAAAACCCTGGCTTTCAAAATAAGTTGTCATCCATTCTGTATTCATATTTCCCACAAGCACGTCATCGGCCATAGGGCAACCACCAATGCCTTTTAATGCCCCGTCAAACCGACGGCAACCCGCATCCAGCGCCGCCTGCAATTTTTGCTGCCAGTTATCTGGCCCCGAATGCAGATGAACTCCAAACTCCTGCGCTGGTAAAGATTTGATAAGATAATCAGTGAGCGTAAAAACCTGTTCCGATGTTGCCAAACCTACAGTATCTGCGAGCGAAATAATATCAACACCTAAATCCTTTATTTTTTCAACCCAACCATAAACAATCTCCGGCGTGTATGCATCACCGTAAGGATTTCCAAAAGCCATCGACATATACACGACCAGTTTCTTATTAGCATTCTGGCAGATCGCGGCAATTTTGGCCACCGTTTCAAGAGACTGATCTATTGTAGCATTTGCATTACGGAGCTGGAAAGTTTCGGACACCGAAAACGGGTAGCCGAGATAATCAATTTGCTTAAAAAGCGATGCTTCTGCAGCACCACGCAGATTAGCAATGATCGCAAGCAGCTTACTGGAAGATTCTGAAAAATCAAGACCTGCAAGTACCTCCCTCGTATCTTGCATTTGAGGTATCACTTTCGGCGATACAAAACTGCCAAAGTCAATAGTATCAAATCCGACCTTCATCAAAGCATTGATGTAGCGCACCTTTTCAGCAGTCGGGATGAAATGATTCCAACCTTGCATCGCATCCCGCGGACATTCAACTATATTCATGAAATCACTCATAATCCCGGTTCAGCTGATATCGTGATAAAATTTCCTTCTTACTAAAGTCACTAACAAAGTGGATTCCTCCGCTATCGTTCATTATAAAAGCAACAAATACATTCACAACCTTCACTCATAACCAACTCATGACTCATATCTCATAACTCCCAAACCAACTCATCACTCATCACTCATAACTCATAACTCTTTTCACAGTCTTTGCTTCATCGCTTCAAACAAGATGATACCGGTAGCAACAGAAACATTAAAAGAATCAAAATTTCCTTTCATCGGGATACTAAACTGTGCGTCTGCAGCTTTGTTAAGAAAAGGCTGAACTCCTTTTTCTTCATTACCTAAAATCACACAGAAAGGTTGTTTGAAATCGATGTCAAATAACTTCGCAGGAGCTTTCATGTCCGATGTATAAACCTGTATGCCATTCATATGTAATTCATCGACGGCTTTTAACAGACTGCTCACCCGGCAAATATTTATTTTTTCAAGAGCACCGGCTGATGCCTTCATCGCATCTTCATTAAGTGCTGCGATACCTTTGTCTGGCACGATGATAGCCTGTGCACCGCAGCAAATAGCCGTCCTGGCTATACCACCAATATTTCTGACGTCTGTTATACCATCAAGCATGAGAAACAATGGGATTTCACCGTTACCTGCTACCTGGTCTATCACCTGCTGCAGGTTCATGTACTCAACGATTGCAGCTTGTGCGATAACCCCCTGGTGGTTCGCCCTCGAGAAACTGTTCAGCTTTTCAATGGGCACCTGTTGAATAGGAATATTTTTCTCCTGCGCCAGCTTGCGGATTTTTCCAATCGAATCACCACTTACATTCTGTTGAAAAAATATCTTATCAATAGCATGGCCATTTTCCATTGCCTCTATCACGGGCTGACGGCCAATGATAATAGTTGACTTTTTTGATCCGGCGGGTTTATTTGATTCTTCCATCTTTTATCATCAATTGTACCTTCAGTATTGCAGCTACCGAAAGTGAATCTGTAATTTTGTTTTCCTCTACCAGCTGATAAGCTTCAGCAAAAGGTATTTTTATAACCTGTAATTTTTCTGTTTCTTCAGGGCTTGGAGGCCCCGCAGTTAATTCACGTGCAAGATACACGACACCAAATTCATCTGACACAGAGTTGGAAAGATGAATTTTTTGCAGGATGCTCCAATCCCCTGCCAGGAGGCCGGTTTCTTCCATCAATTCTCTTTTGGCAGACTCCAGGGGTTCTACCCCCATCACGCCTCCGCCTTCGGGTATTTCCCATGAATACTCGTCAAGGGTAAAACGATATTGACCCACGAGATAGGTATTCAAATCGGAATCCAAAGGCAAAACGCCAATAGCGCGGTTTTTGAAATGAACCTTACCATAAATGCCTTTTCCACCGGACGGGTTGATCACATTGTATTCTGTAACCTGTATCCAGGGGTTTTCGTAGACAGGTTTTGAATCAATTGTTTTCCAGGGACTGATGATTTCGCCAACGGGTAACATACTTTTTTATTTTGGCAAATGATAAAATACAAAAAAGCCCCCCTACATTATGCACGGGGGGCTTCATTTATTTAATGCTGATTATCTCAGACCGAAAGCTTTCTTTACTTTGGAAACATAATCCAACTTCTCCCAGGTGAAAAGTTCCACTGTTTTCTTGACGGTTTTACCATCAGGTGCAGTGAAAGTTTTTTCAACCATAATTGGCTTGCGACCCATGTGGCCATAAGCTGCGGTTTCGCTGTATATCGGATTACGCAATTTCAAACGTTGTTCAATAAAATAAGGACGCATGTCAAAAGTGCTTTCTACCAGGCTTGAAATCTCACCATCAGACAATTCCACTTTTGCAGTGCCATAAGTATTTACGTAGATGCCCATTGGCTTCGCAACACCGATTGCATATGAAACCTGTACCAATACTTCATCACAAACACCGGCGGCTACCAGGTTTTTTGCAATATGTCTTGTAGCATAAGCGGCAGAACGATCAACTTTGGATGGGTCCTTACCACTGAAAGCACCACCACCATGAGCACCCTTGCCACCATAAGTATCAACAATGATTTTACGGCCGGTAAGACCAGTATCACCATGTGGACCACCGATCACAAATTTGCCGGTAGGGTTGATATGATATTTAATTTTGTCGTTAAACAATTTACCGTATTTCTTATACTTGGACTTAACCCTTGGAATAAGAATGTTGATGATATCGGCTTTAATCTTTGCAAGCATTTTGCTTTCAGTATCGAAATCGTCATGTTGTGTTGAAACAACAATAGCATCAATCCTTACCGGCTTATTATTATCATCATATTCAAGTGTAACCTGGCTCTTCGCGTCGGGGCGAAGATATTTAATAGCCTTGTTCTCTCTTCTCAGCGCTGCGAGTTCAATAAGAATTTTATGCGCAATGTCAAGAGCAAGCGGCATATAATCTTCAGTTTCATTGCTTGCATAACCAAACATCATACCCTGGTCACCTGCGCCTTGTTCTTCCTTCTTTTTTCTATCTACACCCTGGTTGATATCGGCAGATTGTTCATGTATGGCGGAAAACACTCCACATGAATTTGCTTCAAACATATATTCACTTTTAGTGTATCCGATCTTGCGGATAACACCTCTTGCTATTTCCTGTACATCGAGATATGCTTTTGATTTAACCTCACCTGCCAGAACAACCTGTCCGGTTGTTACCAGCGTTTCACAAGCAACCTTTGATTGCGGATCAAACGCGAGGAAATTATCGATCAGGGCATCGGAAATCTGGTCAGCTACTTTGTCCGGATGACCTTCGGAAACACTTTCGGAAGTAAATAAATAAGGCATGATTGTTTTATTTGATAAAAATAGTAAGTGTCAAATGCTGGCAAAAACTTAAAAATCAGGCGCAAAGATAAGCGTCCATGTTAAATTTTAGAATAAATAATTCTAAGCTTCATTTTATCGGTCGGATGTGTACCTCCGCCGAGAACTGTTCTGCCATTGGCGATCTGTGGATTCAGATAAAGCTGTACTCCCTGTTTCTTTTGCATAGTGTCTAAAGCGATTACATTATAAGAGCTGGCAATGCCGCCCGGAATGTAGACTGAAGCAGTCTTGTACGGCGCATAGAGCCGTAGTGTATTACTTTTCTCTTTTCGCGTTACAATTCCCTGAACATATCTCGTAATATCAAAATTGTATTGAGATTTGTCCTGGTTTTTTACCAGGAACCCACCAAATAAGGTCAGGTTATATGAACCACTGGTTGCATTATAAGTGAAATCATTCTGGATAGTCTTTGGCAAACTGACGGCGCTATCCCAGGCATCAAGAAACAGGTAATAGGGCGCCTGGTAGGGTGATCCGGGCGTTGTAACTGTTGTGGCAACCAGTTCCGCGCGATGAATAACCCGGTTTGAGAGTTCCTGCAGGCCAGGGATTTTTATCGTTGCATAAGAGCCCGGTGAAGTCGCTATATACAGTTTATCGTCTGAAGTTGATCCATTATTAATGGCCGTTCCAAGTTCTGAACCTGAGACTGATCTTTCAATCTTATTCAGGTTACGAAAGTTGCGAAAAGTAAAAGTCGTTACCAAAGCAGAGTCCACGACACCATTGAGTGATTTCGCCTTATAATAAACAGACAGTTTGGTATTCTCAGTGTTTGCAAGGTTGAAATAGGCAAGCGCATTCCCTGTGCCTCCCTGGGGTAAAATTCCAAAGCCTGGAAAAGCAGTTTTGAAGGTGGTATCATTCTGGTAGACATCGGCACCATAATTAATAAAACGCTGACCCAGGGAATTATCAAGGCGAATCCGCATTTGATTTTTTATCTGCTGTGTATCCTTCCCTTTCATGATCACATACTGATCGCCGAGGCGGTCTAAATCCTGGGTATGGGTTTTAAGCAAAGGACCAAGATTGATACCATCATTCCGGATGAGGTAACCAAAGGCTGAATCCTGGAAACGTGGGTCATCCTGTAATTCGTAAACACCGAAAGTCTGTGTTGTCATGCTATCACCATAAATGCCGGTGTAGGCCATAGACAGGACCACCGAATCAACCTGTTTTATACTATCCTTGTTTATAAATGGATATGAAAAAGCAGCCGGGGAAACATTAAAATAGATACTACCTGCCAACCTGCCAAATACCGGATCATTTTGAATTACGCCAAGTGCATGATCTTCTTCTGCGAATATCCTCGAACTATCATTGGAAAGAAAGTTGTCTGTGACTACATCAAAGACGGTATCAAAAGTATTGATATTGTCAATCGGGGGGATAATACCATTGCCTATATCTGTTGTATCAATCCGCGTACATGAAGAATCAACGATAATCAGAAGAGCTAATAAAAAAAAGGGGGCTAAGAATTTCCTATTCACAAGTAGTTTATTGTATGATTGATTTCAGATATATACCTACTTGGCAAGATCGGAATACAATTGTAAATAGTCTGTTAAATCGGCATCTGCACTATGGGTGAGAATTTTTTTCCCACGTACTTTTCCGAACTCTTCAACAAGCTTTTTATCAATTTTTTCCGCACCAAAAGTGATAGCATCAGCATAGGTTGCACCGCCCCGCTGCAAGGCAACATTGTTCAGATCTTTGAAAGGTTCAAGATCCTTTTCCTTTATATTAGGACTTATGTTGGCAATCTTCAGAAAGTCTGCACTTAATTTTTCTTTGAAGCTGGTATTTCCAAGTGTATAAATCACTTTGCTGTGTGCAAAAACCGGTTCTTTTTTATAAGCTGTTTTCAGGTATAATGGAATCAACCCGGTCATCCAGCCGCTGCAATGAATGATGTCGGGCGGCCATCCAAACTTCTTGACAGTTTCAAGGGCACCCTTGCAGAAAAATACCGTTCTCAGACCGTTGTCATCAAACCATTTCTCTGACTCATCATGAAAGATGTATTTCCTTTTGTAAAGGTCTTCGTTGTCGAGAAAATAAACCTGTAGACGTGCGTTTGGAAGTGAAGCAACTTTGATCTGAAGCGGAAAATCATCATTGTCTACTGACACGTTGATCCCGGACAAGCGAACTACCTCGTGTAAACGATGTCGTCTTTCATTGATCATTCCAAACCTGGGCATAATGCACCGCACTTCATATCCACCCTCATTCGCTTTTATCGCCAGCTTGTTCACTATTTCTGAAAAATCAGTTAGTTCCAGATAAGGAGACATTTCGTTGGCGATAAATAAAATTCTTTTCTTTGTCAGCATTAGGATAATAAATTGGTTTGGTTCCGATTTGAAAATCAGCTGGCAAAGGTAAGGTTTTTTTACGGAAAATTTTCCGGACACTAAGTCTTTACAGGGTTTAGAGTGATATTTGCAGCTTTATATGCTGAACTTCCATGTCCGGCATTACCAATTTTAACAAAAGAAGAACAGCGTTCATGCTCGCTTTAATAACAGCTATGCTACCTCTAAATTCGTAAAATGATCTTCTTTAAAAGAGCAGACTTACTTCAGGCCCATCTTAACAAACTAACTGCGGATGGGGCCAGGATCGGGTTTATTCCCACAATGGGAGCACTTCATGACGGCCATCTTGAACTAATCAGGCTATCCCTCAATACCGGAAATATCACAGTTTGCAGCATATTTGTTAATCCAACCCAATTCAATAACGCGACCGATTTTAACAAGTATCCCAAGACGCTTGAAGCCGATATTTCGAAACTGGAATCGGTGAACACCGATATCGTGTTTGTGCCGGAAGTTGCGGGCATTTATCCTGATGGTATTGAAAATTTAGAAACTTTTAACCTGGGCTACCTTGAAACAATACTTGAAGGAAGTTCAAGGCCAGGTCATTTCCAGGGAGTTTGTCAGGTGATGAAAAGACTCCTTACTATCGTTAACCCCCACCTGCTTTTTATGGGTCAGAAAGATTATCAGCAGTGTATGGTGATCACCTGGCTTTTGTGTTTCATGAACTCGCGTACACAACTTATCACCGCCCCAACCGTTAGACAACCGGATGGGCTGGCCATGAGCAGCCGTAATACCAGGCTTTCCGAAGAAGGCAGGAAAAAGGCCGTATCGATATATGAAACAATACTCTTTGTTAAAACATCATTGAAGCCCGGGGAGCTGAACGGCTTGTTGAGTGATGCACGCAAAAGATTAAATGAAAAAGGTTTCAGCGTTGATTATGTAGAAATTGCGAATGCAACCGATCTCAGGCTTACGGATTACTGGGATGGACAGGCTCCGCTGATTTGCCTTGTAGCAGCCTTCCTTGAAGAAGTCAGGCTGATTGACAACATGATAGTCACTCCGGCTGCCGTTGACAACACGGTAATCACTCCTTCTGCCGGTCAACACAACAAATAATTCAGCAGATTGTAATAATGTGCACCTTAATTTTGCAGATCAATTTTAATTTCGATTTAAGAATATGGATATAGAAGTTTTGAAATCCAAAGTTCATCGCGCGGTCATAACAGAGGCTAATCTTAATTATGTGGGGAGCCTGACGCTTGATGAGGATATAATGGATGCCGCAAACATGATTGAAAATGAAAAGGTCCAGGTTGTCAACGTTAATAATGGATCAAGGATCGAAACCTATCTCATCAAAGGAAAGCGTGGATCCGGTGTTTGCTGCCTGAATGGCCCGGCCGCCCGCCAGGGTGCTGTCGGAGACATAGTGATTGTGATTTCTTATGCAAGGATGGATTTCGAAAAAGCGCGGACCTTCAAACCCTGGATCGTGTTCCCAAAAGCTGGAAATCTGTTATAATGAAAAAGAAACTCCAGAGTCTCATACAATATATATTTTTTCTTGGGTTTGGGGTCTTCCTGGTATGGTGGTCACTTCGAAAAATTGACAGTAATGACTGGGCAGACATCAAACAGTCTTTTGAGAATGCCAATTACTGGATGGTTGTACCTGTGATCTTCACTTTGCTGTTGAGTCATCTGAGCCGGGCTATGCGATGGAAAATCCTGATGGAACCATTGGGATATAAACCAAAGCTTTCCAATACATATATGGCCGTGCTGATAGGCTATATGGCTAATCTTGCATTACCCAGGCTGGGAGAAGTGCTTAAATGCACCATTCTTGCCCGCTATGAAAAAGTACCGGCAGATAAACTGATCGGCACCATCGTGGCAGAACGGGCATTTGACGTAGTTTGCCTTATCGTCATCATAGCTGTAACTGTCCTGGTTCAGGTTGACCTTATCGGGGAGTATATGAGTACCCTGCTGGGATCAATTCTGAGTTCTAAAACTTCCTCTTTTACCACTGGAAAATTATTCCTGGTTATAGGTATAGTGGTGATAGTTATAGCTTCAATATGGCTGGTATTCAGGAAACTTTCACATATTGGTTTTGTAAAAAAGATAAAGCTGGTTTTAAAAGGCATCTGGTCTGGTGTAATAAGTGTACGATACCTAAAAAATAAAAGGTGGTTTATCTTTCACTCGATTTTTATCTGGGTGATGTTCCTGCTGAGTGTCCAGATCGGTTTATGGGCATTCAAAGAAACCTCAGGTTATGGCATAAAGGAGGCACTATCCGTTTTAACAACAGGCAGCCTGGCTATGATCATCCCGACACCGGGGGGAATTGGTGTTTATCCTATTTTTGTACAACAAACCATGTTATTATACGGGTTAAAAGAAAGCATTGGTTTTGCTTTCGGAAGCCTGTTATGGGGAGTTCAGTTTTTCCAGATGCTGCTTAGCGGATTCGTAGCATTATTGGTGTTACCCTATCTCAATAAAAAAACCAGGTATGAAAAAAGTTGAATTTATCAACAGCAGGATATTTGATCTGCCGTCACTCCTTCACACAGTGCAGATATTAAGGCTGCAAAGTAAAACGATCTCTTTTACAAATGGGTGTTTTGACATTTTGCATCGCGGACATATAGCTTCATTATCAGATGCAGCAAAAGAAGCAGACTTTTTGATTGTGGGAGTTAATTCCGATGCTTCTACAAAAAAATTAAAAGGCGAGGGTCGCCCGGTTAACGACGAAACCTCAAGGGCACTCCTGCTCGCATCTCTCATGATTGTGGATGCTGTTGTAATATTTGACGAAGACACTCCACTGGAGCTTATCAAAGCCATTAAACCGGATGTAATTGTTAAGGGCGGTGACTATACAATCGAACAGATTGTCGGAGCAAAGGAAGTGATTGCAAATGGTGGACGCGTTGTAATCAACCCTATCATACAGGGATTTTCAACCACCGGCCTCCTCGAAAAAATCGCCAGACTTTAGGTCCAGACTTTGAGATCCAGACTTTGAGGTCCTGATTTTTCCATAACAATACTCTCAAGTATTATTTATTGTAATAGAATTATTTAATGTAACAGCATTTCCCAAACATACTGCCGTTATGGTTACCCTTATCATCACTCATTTTTTCACCATCACTCACCACTCAACTCACCACTTACCACTCACCACTATATCTCATAATTCATAACTCATAATTCATAACTATCTTTTACTGTACATCTTTTCAACCTCGAGTACAATTTTCTCAATCTCACTGTCTTTACCCTCCACCTCGTAAGGTTGCTTCAGGCTACTGTTATAAAAGAATGCCACAGTCTGGTATACCCTTGCGGTAACACCTCCCTTGTATTCTTTGATAATCTCATAACAATTATTACCTGTTTGACGATTTATCAGTTTCATCAACACTTTACCCTGGTAGATAGAAAGATTGGTTAATGGATCAGAAAATTCTTTTTTCAGTTCCTTTTCACGGGTCTTGATATATTTCTTCCTGTCACTTTTACTTTTTATCGTGGACAGCCTGAAGTTTATATCATTCAGAATGATTCCAGCTCTCCTTGCATAAGGATAACATACATAAACTGCATTTCGTAAACGGTTATAGGCTTCGCGTTTCTTTAAAAGATGGGGTGGATATGGCGCCTGCACCCAGATCCATTCCAGTGATTGTGCCGGAATAATCTGGTTTTCGAATATAGTAACCGGCACCGGGATAGTATCATTCGGGCCCAGTTCCGGAAGCGGATAATTTTTGAGGATAGAATCGGGAATTTGCTGGGCAAACGAAGCCAGGTGAGTCGTCAACAAAAGAGCCAACACCACGACACTTTTTCCCGCTATTTCCCGGCATCTATTCATGACTAAAGCTAAAATAATAATTATTCTTTAATCATTATACCCCTGGGAGGGCGAATGTAACCCGAAGAGAACAAAATGATTGTTATCAATCCCAGATATACACATATACGATTATAGACGAAATCCGGACCAATAACGGGACAAATTGTTTATTATTATTACAATAGCCTGACCCTGCGCGAAATACTCATTACAAATCCGACTATCATCAGGATAGTTCCAAGCCAGACCAGGTTAATGAATGGGAAACGAAGCACTTTCAGCGCTACGAATGGAACCAGTTTTGTGGAGTCTTTAACACTAATTTCAATCCTTTGCGCATCCGCCACCCGGGAAAGCCCCACAGCCAGCCCCTCAGCAAATACTGTATCAATGGTGTATTTCACCTGGTTGTTGCTGAGTTGATAAACAGGATTTGCCTTCAGCTTCCTGCCGTTTGATGCGTGAACAGTAATCTCAGCCATGATCGCCGTATCTTTTTCGGTAAAACTGTATTTAGCGTTATTCGGATTAAGCGTCACCTTATCAAGGATCATAAAACCATTAGAGTAAAATATCGTATCACCGGGCATCACTGTTGTGCTTACAAAACTGGAAGTATCTTCACCCTCCTGTAGTTTAGAACTATGGTTGATATATGTAAAAATGTCCCGGTTCCAGTAATGTTTTGCGTCGGGATTATTGGAGATTCCCTGGTCACCCTTTGTGTTCCGCATCAGATCAGGATAAAGTGTAAACTTATCCGAACCGTCTTTTTTCTCCATCTCAATATGAAAATAGATCTGTTTTCCATTATTGATTGTGCTATCCGCAACATAGGTGGCATAATACTCACCCATATCATTCTTAACTCCATGGTACAGTGTCAGGTTCTCCATGCCTGTTCCGGTAATCTTGTTACCCTCCCCAAAGTTCAACGGATTGGTACGGTTAACGGATAATATCTCTTTTTTGGAAGATGAGATTAATATTCCTACCAGGAAAATACCAAAGCCGATATGCCCAACAGATGCTCCTGCTACCTTGAGTTTACCTTTTAGGCCGGTCCAGATATAAGCTGCATTGCTTACTGCGGTGTAAACACCCGCAAAGATGGCCAGGTGAATTGCTGCCAGGAAGCCGATCCCATAAGTATCGTAGTTGATATTTCCCCAATAACTGATAGCGCCACCTATCAGTAAGGATAAAACAGTCGGTATAAGGATCTTTTTACCGAACTCAGATTTCTTGGTGTTTTTGTATTTCAGATACTGTGTCAGTGCCGTCAGTACACCAAGAACGATTGCCACAAAAATCACTATACGGTTATAAAAAAATTCAACATCAGTACCAACATTGAAATTGGTGTTGAAGATTTTGTTAATGACAGGTAATGATGTAAAAATCACGATGAATAGTGAACATAAAAACAAGATCAGTGATCCTATAAACATCCAGAACTCACGGGAATAAGTGTTTTCTTCTTTTGCAATTGCCGGTATCTGTTTATACCGTTTTGCATAAAACAGCAAGGCCGGTATAACAAATAACAAAACACCTATTCGCAGCTGCCAGTTAAGACCCTGGCTGGTGAATGCATGCACAGATGTATCGGCAAGGTCACCGCTTTTTGTAAGATAGTTTGAATATAATATGAGCGGAAATCCAAGTAAAAGAAACAGATAGGAAGAACGCAGTGAATGGCCGGTTGAATTATAGATTAATACTGTATGAATACCAGCAACCAATACTAGCCATGGCACCATGGAAGCGTTTTCAACGGGATCCCAGGCCCAATAGCCACCGAAATTCAACGATTCATAAGCCCATCTTGCACCCATCATGATACCCAATCCCAGGATTGCCGCAGAAAACAATGCCCAGGGCATTACAGGTTTGGTCCATGTACTATGTTCTTTTTTCCAGAGACCTGCAACAGCATACGAAAAAGGCACTACCGTTGATGCATAACCTAGAAATATGATCGGTGGATGTATCTGCATCCAGTAATTCTGTAAAAGCTGGTTCAATCCATTGCCATCACGGAATACCGGCAGGGTCAGGTAATTGGCCATATCCATAAATGCCGGCTGCATATAACGCGTCAGCAGGAAAGGAGAACTACCCAGTTTGATATCGAAGAAATGAATACCAAGCACCATGGTAGCCATATATACCTGCGCGAAGCTGATCACCGTCATCACCGGCGCTTCCCATTTTTTTGATGTGCGCATCAATACTATGCCTAACATACCGTGCCAGAAGGCCCATAACAGGAAGCTACCCTCCTGCCCTTCCCAGATGCTTGCAAAAAGATATCCTGTTTTCAGCGATTTATCTGAATGATTCCAGGCATAATAATATTCAAAATAATGATTTGAAATCAGGTGATAGATGATTCCAAAAGTTACTGTTACAGAAACCGCATCAATGATAAAAGCCTTCCTGGCCATACGCTTCCATGAGTCGGCTGCTTCGGCTGATACTGCGGTTGTTGATTTGAAGTAAGCAATAGTTGCTACCAGCGATGCAACCAGGGAAAGTACAACGAGGAAATGTCCTAGCTGCCCCGGAAACAGGTGTTCACCAATATAGTCCATCAGTTGAGATTAATTTTGACTCAGATTGTTCTGCGCGGCCTTGGGATCATCTTTATATTTGGAAGGACATTTTATAAGAATGCCATCTTTCCGGGTGATCTCAAAAACATCACCATTCATTTTGCCTTTTATAACGATGCGCTCGCTTTTTTCCATGTCATATGGCTTCTCGAAATAGTAAGCAACTTTTGCCTTATTTCCCAGGGAGTCTATAACGTGAAATGAAGTATAATTCGGATTGCGGGCGGGGTCGTAGATGATAGGTTTGTCAGCCGATTTATCAAGCCTGGCAATGATGGTTACATTTTTACCAGCCTTCTGTTTGGCGGAAGCAAGTGTTTCGTAACTCGACAAATCTCCCATAGTGCTGATTAGCACCGCAATCACTATACCTATACAAACAAGGATGGCAATATGTATTTTCTTCATAATGATCTAAAATTCATTGCAAAGCTATGACAAAAAACGCACGCATTCTGATTCAAAAAAGGCGACTTATGATTAATTAATAAGTCTTAAATATTAATAGACCCCAGGAATTATTTGTCCGGAACGTGTTAACGGGCCCGCAGTTTATCAGTCAACAGGTCCTGAAACGGCAAAGATCAGTTGTTATCGCATTGTAAAACCTTATAAATAGTTAAAAACCAGCCTGCCACACCCGGCTTGCAACCAGGCGTAATTATTTTGCAACTTAAACATACTGTTACTACCTTGCGGATCGTTTTAAAGTAGCAGAACTTTATCATGAAAGATTTATCCCATTTCGATAAAAACGGAGCCAGCAATCCGGATAACAACATTTTCGGGCTCCCGTTTACAGAAGAAGATTCACGTCTCATCATTCTCCCCGTTCCGTGGGAAGTAACGGTAAGCTACAGTGCAGGTACGGCCCGGGCAGCAGACCATATTTTTAAAGCAAGTATGCAGGTTGATTTGTTTGATGCGGAAACCAAGGATGCCTGGAAACAGGGCATTTTTATGCGCCAGACCGATAAAAAGATCCTGCTGAAAAGTGACTTTCTCAGGAAAGAGGCAGAGTTACTCATCGATTATATTGCCCATGGTGAGATAGTTGATAAAAATACCTTCATGTGCAAGTCACTGAAAGATATTAATGAAGGCGCCATTTACCTGAACCAATGGGTGTATGAACAAACCCGCGATCTTTTAAAAGATAATAAACTGGTTGCCCTGCTTGGCGGCGACCATTCTGCCCCACTTGGTTATTATAAAGCACTGGCTGAAAAACATGGAGAATTCGGAATACTGCAGATTGATGCCCACTGCGATCTTCGTACCATGTATGAAGGGTTTAAGTACAGTCATGCCAGCATCATGTATAATGCGCTCACCGAAATCAAGGAAATTACAAAACTTGTTCAGGTAGGTGTCCGGGATTTTTCTGATGAGGAATGGGCCTTTGTCTGCAATTCTAATTACAGGGTGATTACCTACCTGGATAAAGACATAAAGGAAAGACAATTCGAAGGTGAAAACTGGAAACAGATAACTGATGAGATTATCAGTAAACTTCCTGATAAGGTGTTTCTGAGTTTTGATATTGACGGCCTGGATCCTAAACTTTGTCCTAACACCGGAACTCCCGTCCAGGGCGGATTTGAAGCGGAGCAGGTTTATTATATACTGAAAAGGGTTTTGCAAAGCGGTCGTAAACTGATAGGCTTTGATCTTATGGAGATCGGGGTTGGCGAAAACGACTGGGATGCGAATGTCGGCGCTCACGTGTTGTGGAAGTTATGTAATTTGCTGGTTGCAAGCAATAACTAATTGGATGGTCTACACCTACCTTGTTACACTCAGAAATGATAGCCGCAAATATATCGATCTCATCAGCCTGCTTATCTGCAGCGCTTCTGCCCTGATATTTCTGCGCGAGCAATTAATCACAATACAGAAGACAATTGTTTACCTGGTTGGATTCATTTTTATTGCTGTGCTTATAGCCCGCAATCTTTACCTTCTTCGTACAAACAGGCAGGAAAAAGTCGCCTATAACCGCGCTTTGTTTTTTGCAGCAATAGTCTGGACCGTGATGCCTGATTTCCAATGGCTGGTTTTTGTGTTTGGTTTCCTGGGGCTTTTTGAGTTCCATGCAAAATTCCCATTAGAGATTGGTTTTACCGACAAACAAATTGTATTCAATTCCCTTATTAAAAAAAGATATACCTGGCAGGATTTCAATAATGTAGTTTTGAAAGACAACCTGCTCACACTGGATTTCAAAAATAACAAACTGTTCCAGAAAGAAACCATCGACGAAGATGGTGAGGCAGATGAAGATGAATTCAACGAATTTTGTGAGAAATGCCTCCAATCTGCAACTGCCGTTTCCGCCTGATTTCTTAAACAAGCGGAGTATTCTTAGGAGAATTCTTATACAGGCGGAGTACCGGAGTATATCGATAAATCCATATCCCAAATTCCAGATCAAGGGCAGGTCCGAAAATTTTAATGCCGCATACCCTTATGGAATTATCAGGATCCCGCATCTTTGCTCAAACTTCTGCCGTATGAACTCACTCGCACTACCAATCGTTCATCCCGCTTTTCAAAACCTAAAACGCTCCGGAAAACTGCTGCATCTCACCGCTGCCATCTTAATTCTGATTCATGGCATTACTCATATAATCAAGCCCGGAGGGAGTTTTATTTATTCAGGCTGCCTTTTTCTGATAGCACTCGATATACTTATTCTTCTGTTTGTGGCGAAGAACGTACTGGAGGATATGCCACTGGTAAACCTGTTTTTCCGTTTTATTGAATTTATTTTTTTCCTGGGAATTGGTTCAGACCTGCTGTTGCATTCCAACTGGATAAACGGGAGCATACATTTACTGATTAGCGTGGCCTATATTTATTTGTTCTACTGCGAAAAAAAGCTGGGGAAAACTGAGTTTGTGGCTATTCATCATACCGGGGTAACGATTCCGGCGCTGCCAGACAGCAAGTTTTTTATCTGGTCAAACATTTCTCATATTGAAGCTCACTATGATCATATCATAATTGACACTTCACTCGAAAAAAGCTATCATTTCAATCTGAGGAAAAATCTTCGATTCGAAGAACTCGATCAAATTCACGAATTTTGCAGACATTATCTGCAACAACGTTGAAACCGGCTGGCTGATTGATATCTTAGGTTAAACACTAACTGCCTGTAAATCATCTGCTTTGGCTGCTTCATCTGTGTTGCCGGTTTAAATTCAATTGAAGAAGTGATGTCGTTACAGCAGTCCCCTTATATTTTGTATTCTGATGGCCAGGGAAATATTTTTGAAGATACCAGTTTGTATACCGCCGGCAGAAGTGGCTGGGACGCATATCCTATCCCGGAAGAAGAGTGGATAGAATTACCTGAAGGCGGATCATTATATGAACTTCCTGGTCGTAAAGGAATCGGGATCGACGTAATTACCGGTGAGATGAGGCTCTGTGAAAAGGGTTGGGCCGTTGCGGCTTTTATTCCACCTGCACATACCGGTTTATGGATTGCCGCTTTCGAAACCGGTCCGGAGGCCCCTACTCTTCCATTATTTTGCTATACTGCAGCCGGCTGGCTGGACTCAAAATTTTATGTTCCGGCTGTCCGGATCGAACAGGATATAAGACAGGAATCAAGAGGTTATCACAGCGATAAAATCGAAGACGGAGTGCAGACTCTGTTAAATGCGTATCCACAAAACAGGCTGGTAAAACATCTTGCGGAAAATTGTTGTCTTACTTATCATTGTCCTGCAGCAAGAAATTATTTTATGGGAAGATGGGAATGTCCCGTGCCAACTTCTCCCGCCTGTAATGCTAATTGTATTGGTTGTATTTCTTTTCAACCCGAAGAGGAGACCATCGTTTCTACCCAGGACAGGTTAAGGTTTAAACCAACTGCTGAAGAAATCGTTGAATTCACTGTTCCCCATTTGTCAACGGCACCATATCCGATTGTTAGTTTTGGACAGGGCTGTGAGGGTGAACCCCTGTTGATGTGGGAAACAATAAGAGAATCTATCATAGAAATCCGCAAGCACACAAATCGGGGAAGCATCAACATCAATACAAACGGATCAAAACCCGATGCTGTGAAGGCTTTATGCGAAGCCGGGTTGAACTCGATACGCGTAAGCACCAATTCTGCACGGAAACATATTTATGAAGCCTATTACCGGCCAAATAACTACCAGTTTGAAGACATTGTTGAAAGCCTGAAAGTGATGCGTCATCATGGTGGTTGGTCCAGCATCAACTATTTTGTTTTCCCGGGCATGACAGATAGCGAGGAAGAATATGAAGCATTGCGCAAACTGATAACTGAAACAAAATTGTCGATGATTCAGTGGCGGAATTTCAACATTGATCCTGACTGGTATCTTGGTAAAATCAATATTGCTGAAACCGGTGAGATCCTTGGTATCAAACAACTCATGGAACTTATTCATGACGAGTTTCCTGAAGTAAAATTCGGATATTTTAATCCACCTATCGAACGTATCACCGGTAGCTTCGAGATAGATTTCGCTCATTGATTACCGTTGGCAGACCGACCCTAATTTATAGCATTGACAAGAAAGAATATTTACATTGGCATCTTACTGGCTGTAACTGCAACCATTGTCTGGTCTGGCAATTTCATTGTGGCGCGGGGTGTGATAAAGCAGATACCCCCCGTTAGCCTGGCTTTTTACCGTTGGTTAATGGGCTCGATTATTATTTTACCTATCGGCTACAAAAAGTTCAGACAGGAGCTTCCCCTGATCCGCAAACATTGGAAATACCTGCTTTGGATTGCATTTACCGGCATCACTCTATACAATACTTTTCTCTATGTTGCCGGGCATCATACACCTGCTATAAACCTGGCATTGATTGCAACGACCACCTCACCTATCATGGCCATCGCACTGGCGGCAATATTCCTTAAAGAAAAAATCAGCCTGTTAAGATTTACCGGTTTATTGATTTGTATCGCGGGTATATTGTTATTGCTTTCAAAAGGCAGCCTGGATCGTTTATTGGGTTTTCATTTTTCAATTGGTGACTGGTGGCTGCTTGCGGGTGCCTTATGTTTTGCCATTTACAATACACTGGTAAAACAAAAGCCCCGCGCTATTTCAGCAACCAGTTTTCTTGTTGCGATATTCTGGGCTGGGACCATTATGCTTTTACCCGCCTATCTCTGGGAATTTAATACTGCCCCCCCGGTGATATTTGATCTCAAACTATTCGGCATTATTGTTTACCTGGGTCTCGGTGCCTGCGTAATTTCTTATCTATGCTGGAACGCTGCGATCGCAAGACTGGGATCAGGAAGAACGGCTCTGTTTGGAAATCTTATCCCGATATTCAGCACGCTGGAAGCAGTGCTTATACTGGATGAACAAATAATGGGAATCCATATTATCAGCGGCGCACTTGTTATTACCGGTCTGGTGCTGGCTAATATCAGTTCAACAAAACCTGTTTCAGATTTTTCAGCGTTGGAAAGTAAAGCTCTTCCGGCCAAACATCCTTTGAGTACTTCACAAAATAACAATGACAACTGAATTGATACTCTAAAATAACAATGACAACTGAACTGATACTCTTGTGTATCGCAGCTTTCCTTGCAGGATTCGTAGATGCGATAGTTGGCGGCGGTGGGCTTATTCAAACACCGGCGGCACTGGTGTTGCTACCAATGTATCCCGTATCCAACGTAATCGGAACGCTTAAGATTCCAGCCTTTACCGGAACTGCTTTCGCCTCCATACAATATGCCCGCAAAGTGAAGGTTCATCTGAAGTTGCTTCTTATGATGGCCGTTATAGCATTTTGCGCGGCCCTGGTTGGTTCAAAGTTGCTGACTCTTGTTAGCAATCAATTTATGAAACCATTCCTTCTTTGCATATTGATTGCTGTAGCGATCTATACTTATAGCCGTAAAAATTTCGGAACTCATATCGAAAAAAACCTTCCACCAAAAAGGTTGTTTTTATATGCAGCTGTAATCAGTCTTATCATTGGATTTTATGATGGATTTATCGGGCCTGGTGCAGGAAGCTTTCTTATCATCTGTTTTATAGCAGTACTTGGACAGGACTTCCTGAAAGCAAGTGCCCATGCGAAATTTGTGAACCTGGCTACAAACCTGGGATCAATTGTTTTTTTCGTTTACGCCGGGAAGGTGATGTATGCCATTGCAGTGCCCATGGCAATTTGTAATGCAGCGGGTGGCATTGTCGGAGCAAGGCTTGCTATTTTAAAAGGCAACCGGTTCATCAGGGTGTTCTTCCTTATTGTAGTATGTATAACGATATTACGTTTCACCTATGATATTTTCAGATTTTGATGATGCCCCCGGATTCACTGAAATTATTAATTTATCAACTTTCTATTTGTGATTTTTAACATTGTCGACTCCTCTATTCATAATTTTTAACAGTTCAGATTAGGACCGTTCTGCAATTAGCATATTCTTTGTATCGTTATAGACCAAACAATACTAAATTTACCGGGTAAACGCGGGAAAATGGGCGATAATAATTATATCACGGATAATTTTGAATCTAAGAAAAATGCAAAAGCAAGTGGATATACGGCAGTGATCTGTGCCTGTCTGCTGGTCATTTTTCTATTTGTAAAATGGACGCTTCCAACCCAACCGCCGGAACCACCGGAAGAAGGTATCGAAGTGAATCTTGGCAATAGTGATATGGGCCTTGGTGAAGATCAGCCAATGTCGCCCGACCGCCCTGCTCCATCACAGGCAAGACCTGCATACACCCCACCAAAAGCTTCTCCTGCTGTTTCTGAGCCTGTAAAGGATATTGAAACTGACGACAAAGATAAAGACGCACCTGAGATTGTAAAACCCCGCGTTACGAAACCTGATGCAAAAAAAGCACCTGAAAAAGAGATAGTTGAAAAACCGGTTTCAAGACCGGCTCCCGTTACAAATCCAACTCCTCCCGCTCCTAAACCTAAAGCGGTATTTAAAGGTGTAGCCGGCGATGGAAAAGGTGGCAATGAGTCTGATTCCTATAAAAAAGGTGGTAACCAGGGTATAGCTGGTGGTACTGGTGACCAGGGCAAGCCCGGGGGTAATCCGGATTCAAAAAACTATGAAGGTGGTGGTCGCGGCACTGGTGGTGTTTCTATTTCCAGGGGTCTGCAGGGACGTCGCGTTACCGGTGTACCGGCATTTGAGGATGAGTTCAATGAAAATGCAAAGGTTGCCATGGACATTAAAGTAAATGAAAGTGGCAATGTTGTTTCCGCAGAATATCAACCCAGGGGTTCAACCACTTCTGATGCATCAATGAAGGCAATTGCAAAACGTAAGGCTATGCAGGTCCGCTTCAATAGTGGTGAAGCAGAGTCTGTAGGAACAATTGTATTCAACTTTCGCCTGAAAAATTAATCGTGTTCTGCTATTCTTCTCTCATCCTTCATCAGGGTTCATTAGTTTTGTTATAGTATGAATTACGATGAAACGATCAATTACCTCTTTACGCGCCTTCCAATGTATAGCCGTATCGGTGTCAGTGCTTATAAATCTGATCTTACCAATACTTTAGCTCTGTGTGAATACCTTGGCAATCCCCAGGACAAATTAAAATCTGTTCATATTGCGGGAACTAACGGTAAAGGTAGCACGAGCCATATGCTCGCAGCCATTTTGCAATCCGCTGGTTATAGAACCGGCTTGTATACCTCCCCTCATTTAAAAGATTTCAGGGAACGTATCCGCGTTGATGGCGCGATGATTGCCCAGGATTTTGTGATCAGGTTTGTAGAAAAAATAAGGCCGATGATTGATAAACTCGAACCTTCGTTTTTTGAGATCACAGTTGCCATGGCTTTTGAGTATTTTATTGAAAAGGATATAGAGATTGCCATCATCGAAACCGGTCTGGGCGGGCGTCTTGACTCTACAAACATAGTTATCCCATTAGTGTCGGTTATTACAAACATTGGCCTGGATCATATGAATATCCTGGGAAATACCATTGAGAAAATCGCCATTGAAAAAGGTGGGATCATAAAAAAAGGTGTGCCGGTAGTAATAGGAGAAACCGATAAAACAACAGCTTCCATCTTTGAACTCATCGGTGCCGCAAAACAAGCCCCGGTTTTTTTTGCTGACCAGCGCCAGTATGTTGCCGAATGGAAATATGAACACCATAAGCTGATGACGGGTGTAGACAGCCAGCACCATATTGACAGATCTAATTATCTGCTTGACCTTCCAGGCTATTATCAGACAAAAAATTTAATCACCGTATTGGAAACTGTTCACCAGTTGCGGATGCTTGGTTACGAGATAAATGAAACGGCAGCGCAAACCGGTCTTTCACAGGTAAAAACATTGACTGGCCTTCATGGCCGTTGGGATGTAAAACATGAACATCCGATGGTTGTGCTTGATGTTGCGCATAATGAAGATGGGATCAAACAACTCGTGGCACAAATTGAACTCACCGATTATCACCATTTGCATATCATTCTTGGAATGGTAAAAGACAAAGAGATCGAAAAGGTATTGTCGCTTCTTCCTAAAACAGCAAAGTATTATTTTACCAGGGCGCAGATCCCGCGTGCCCTGGATGCTGAACTGCTACAGCAGAAAGCGATGGCAGCTGGCCTTACCGGTGACTGTTATCCTGATGTGAATACAGCATTGAGCAACGCACTGCATCATGCAAACAAGTCCGACCTGGTTCTGATTTGTGGAAGCGTTTTTATTGTTGGAGAGGTTGATATTTAATCAAAGGTCCTTCAACTCACCGAGTTTTCTCAATGCATAGAGCAAGCTTGTTACATGCATACTTTGAGTAAGCTGGTTGGTGCGAAGCAGGTCTTTTACCTCTTCGATAGTAAACAAGTGGACTTCGATATCTTCGTTATCATCTAGTTCCTGGGTCTGTACGAGTTTGCCCCCGGTAGCCAGGTACATATGCATCCAGTTATTGTTGGTAGAAGGATTAGAAGAAGTTTTACCCAGGTATTCATAGTTATCGAATACATAACCGGTTTCTTCCAGCAGTTCACGGGCCACTGCGTCTTTATAGGTGGCGTCTGAATCATCCACACAGCCACCAGGAATCTCCCATCCTACTTCACCCGAGCCATGGCGATATTGTCTTTCCAATATCACCTTCCCTTCAACAGTAAGTGCAACTGCATTCACCCAGGTTGGGAATTCGTATACATAATAAGGACTTACTATTTTACCGTCAGGTCTTTCACAGGTATCATTGCGAACGGTGAACCACAAATCTTTAAATAAATATTCGGATTTCAGCGTTTTCCATTTCAGATCTTTCATTCAACAGTTAATTTAATCACCTTCATTTTAATTTTAATCACCTTCACTTTATTTTGAACCAGCGCGAATTATTTAACCCTGTATATCAATACTATTGGTTTTTATACTTATCATTTATTTTCATCTCTTCATGCACATCTTTGATCAACAGTTCTCAGATCACCAGTTCCGATTTTCCCGCAGGGTCGTAATATGGGCTACATGATGTTTCCCGTGCCAGGCATATGATCCAAGCAGGTACCATAATGTGAGATCCTGTTTTTTTTCGGGATGAAATACTGTCTTTTTAAAATCATCATCGGTCATCGCTTCAAGTATAGCGAACCAGCGAAGATGCAGCGCATGTAATAAGGTTAGTGAAACATTGATAGGAATCGTTTTTGTATCGGCAAGTTCCGCCCACAAGCTTTCTTCATAAGGTTTAATCGTAGGATTGTTCTCCGTTAATCCGAGTTTAAACCGGATATAGGCATTCATATGACTGTCGGCCACATGATGTACTACCTGTCTCACTGTCCATCCGCCATCCCTGTAAGGTGTATCAAGCTGCGCTTCATCCAGGTTCTGAATGCAATATTCAATCAAACCCGGCAAATATTTAATATCACTAAGCCATTGCTTTTTCTGAACATCGGAAAACTCCTTTTCAATATATTTTCCGATTGGATATCTTGGGTCACCGGTTTGTATTGCCATTGTTTTGAGTTATGATTTACGGATCAGCTTTCCGCCCTGAGATCGTGACCAGTCAGATTAATGAATACATCTTCAAGGTTCGCTTTTTTTACTTCCTTTGGTCTTTCAAAACCCGTGGCAACCAGGTTGTCAACAAGTTTGTCAGGAGTATCCATAGCGATGATTTTGCCGGCGTCTATGATTGCCACACGGTCACATAAAACTTCAGCTTCATCCATGTAGTGAGTAGTGATGATAATGGTTGTACCTTGTTTCCGGATATCGGTGATCAGGTCCCATAAATTGCGACGAGCCTGGGGGTCCAGACCGGTTGTAGGTTCATCCAGGAATATGATCCTGGGTTTATTGATTAGTGTGGTAGCTATTGAAAACCGTTGTTTCTGTCCACCACTAAGTTCCTTGTATTTATTTTTTGCCTTGTCTTCAAGGTTTACTGTTTTAAGCAAAGCCATCGGATCCACGCTGTGATTATAGAGACCGCAAAAAAGATGAATCAATTCAACGAGCGAGAGTCCGGGATAAAATCCGGAAGCCTGGAGCTGAACCCCTATCACCTTCTTTATTTCGTTAGGATCTTCGTCAAGATTGAATCCATTTACGGTTACTTCACCCGAAGTTTTCTCCCTGAGTGTCTCGATGATTTCAAGTGTAGTTGATTTGCCCGCCCCGTTTGGTCCTAATAAACCAAAGATTTCGCCTTCATGCACGTCAAAACTTATTCCCTTAACGGCTTCGAACTGACCATATTTTTTTACAAGATTTTTGACCCCGATTATTACCATTGTATCGTTTGAATAATAAAACTAAAAGACACTAACATGCAATTTATCTAAAAAAGACGACACAAATCAGCGTTAATCACGCTTGTATCAGGCCAGGAACGTTTCCAGTTCTTCCATCATCTTTTTACTTCCGATAAATAGCGGGCTGCGCTGATGGATTGATTGGGGTTGAATGTCGAGCGTTCTTGTACTGCCATTAGTGGACTTACCGCCGGCCACCTCCATTATAAAAGCAAATGGATTGCATTCATACATCAACCTTAATTTACCGGAAGGGTGACCGGTAAGTCCGGGATACATAAATATACCACCTTTGATAAGGTTACGGTGCAGATCAGATACCATGCTGCCTGTATAACGTTGAGTATAAGGCCCGCCTTCCTCAGCAGTTTTGCGCTGACAGGCATCGATATAATTTTGTACTCCTTTACTATATTCGAAAAAACTTCCATGATTAACAGAATAAATATTGCCTGCGGGCGGACATTTGAGATCCGGGTGGCTAAGACAAAATTCACCGATTGAAGGATCAAGTGTAAATCCATTGACGCTGCGTCGGGTGGCATAAACAAGCATCGTGGAAGAGCCATAAACAATATAACCCGCAGCTATCTGCTTAATCCCGGGCTGCAGAAAGTCTGACTCATTTGCGAGTTCCCCTTTTTTTGTTACTCTCCGGTAAACGCTGAAAATAGTTCCGATAGCCACATTTACATCAATATTTCCACTACCATCCAGGGGATCAAAGAGGCAGACATATTTTGAGTCTCTATTCACTGCATCATCAAAAGCAACATAGTCGTTCAGCTCTTCACTTACAATACCGGCGCAGCTCACTCCATGCTGCAGTACTCCCATAAACTGGGTGTTTGCGAAAAGATCAAGCTTCTTAACATCCTCTCCCTGAACATTGATGCTGCCTGCTTTGCCTAGTATGTCTACAAGTCCGGCCTTATTCACCTCAACATTAACACGTTTTGAAGCCAGCCCGATATCACGAAGTAATCCACTCAATTCACCGGTGGCATTTGGAAATCCTTTTGTTTGTTGGATGGTAAATTCATCGAGTGTATAGATCTTGCGGTTCAGATTATTCATGTGGTAGTAATTTCTGGCATTAAACAAATGTAATCTTTGAAAGCGATTTGAAGAATTTTACGACATTTACCGACTTATATGAAACGCCCCTGTAAAACCTTTCCGATACACTGGCAAATTGTTCCAGGGCATTCCATACCACAATTAAAAATCAGTTATGACGGTATGAAACGCCCCTGTAAGCCTTTTCGATAAACTGGCGAAATATTGCAGGGCGTTCCATACGACAAATAAAAATAATTATGACCGTATGAAAGTATTCAAATTCGGCGGGGCCAGTGTTAATGGAGTGGAAAAAATACAGCAGGCTGCAGAAATCGTTCGTTCCTATCAGCCCGAAAAATTAATAATCGTTGTTTCGGCGATCGGCAAAACGACAAACGCACTTGAAAAAGTAGCGGAATCCTTTTATGCAGGTAACAGGGATGAGGCGTTGCAGCTATTCAATGCTGTAAAACAAAATCATCTGAACATTGCAAAATTCCTCCTGGTTACCCATTACAATGAAACGCTGAACCGTTTATCTGACTTTTTTACGGAAGTTGAGTGGCTGTTACACGATAAACCGGTTCGTGATTTTGACTATTACTATGACCAGGTGGTTTGTGTAGGCGAATTACTTTCTTCATGCTTATTCAGCGCCTGGTTAAATGAAACCCATATACCTAATCAGTGGCTTGACGTAAGGGATATTATCCGCACCGACAATAGTTTCAGGGATGGAGTAATAAATTGGGAATATACGAATACAAGGGTAAACGAGGATGTATTGCCATTGCTTGAAACGGTTGGCCTTTTAGTTACCCAGGGTTTTATCGGCGCTACTCAGGAAAATGAAAGCACCACACTTGGACGGGAAGGAAGTGATTATTCCGCGGCTGTTTTCGCCAACATGATCAATGCAACTGACTTAACGATATGGAAAGATGTGAAAGGTGTAATGAATGCAGATCCAAAGGCTTTTCCGGACGCACAGGTGTTAAACGAACTGAACTATGATGAAGTAATTGAAATGGCTTATTATGGAGCGCAGGTGATCCATCCAAAAACCATCAAACCACTCCAGAATAAAAATATACCATTGCTGGTTAAATCTTTCCTGGATAAAACCGTTCCCGGAACTGTAATACATAACAGTATGCGTCCTTCACTGCCGCCGATCATTGTTTTGAAGGATATGCAAGTGCTTATGCACCTGCATTCAAATGATTTTTCCTTTGTCGGTGAAAAACTGATAGGTCGTTTATATGATTTGTTTGAAGAGTATAAAATAGAACCAAGGCTTATACAAACCGGGGCCGTTTCTGTACATATCTGCATGGACGACCGGGAGGATAAGATTCAAAAACTTGCCATCGCAGCTTCAGATTATTTTGAAGTACAGGTTGAAAAAAATCTTCGTTTACTCACTATCAGGCACTATCGTGAAGAAGTGCTGGCTCAACTTACGGCAGGAATGACCGTGGTACTTAAACAACAATCACCGGAAACCGTCCAGGTGCTCATGCGTTCATAATCAAAAAGTAATTTAAAACAGATGTTATCCCCCAAAGCTTTTTATAGAGAGAATTTCCAAAAGCATGATGAAGCGCTTAAAAAAATCAATAACCGGCTTCTGCTGACTTCAACGCTCAGGGGAGTATCATTTTTATTGGCCTGCTGGTTTATCTATCAAAGCATCAAACAAACCTCTGGCACCGGCGACCTGGTAGCGGCAGCAATTTGTATTATCCTTTTTATTATAAGCCTTAGGCTGGCTTTGAACTTTCAGGACAAAAAAAGGCTTACCGAAAAACTCCTTTTTATTAACCGGAACGAACTGGCTATGCTAAGTGGTGGTCGAAATGAATTCGATAACGGCGCCGCTTACACCGATCCAAAAAATTATACAGCAGACCTTGATATATTTGGTGCCGGTTCATTGTATGGTATGCTTAACAGGACCACCACCCGGCTTGGCTCTGAATTTTTGAGCGGGGCTCTGCAAAAACCATTGCAGGATGCAGATACAATTGAATCTTACCAGCAAGCTGTAAAGATTATGGCTGACCAGCCTTTACAAAGGCAACTTATTACTGCGCACGGGCTGCTTCACGATGAAAGGGAAGGCACTCTTTATGACATCCGCATGTGGTTAAAGGAGCCCAATAAAATGCTGAATCAGAAATGGCTCCAGTTTGCCCGTTATATTGTACCGGCATTTAACATATGGGCATTTTATCATTTTCTTGACAAGGATGAACTTGGTCCCTTACTCATTGGGCTCGCCATCGCCTGGTCGATTATAGGAATGTTTTCGAAATATATTTTCGGACAACATAAACTGATCACAAAAAAGCAGGCAATACTCGATCAGTATGCAGGGATCCTGAAAATGTTTTCGCACATAGAGCCGGCAAACGCTTCCTTACTCAAAATCGCGGGGAATGAAGCTACCGATGCCGGGACGGGTATTTATCAACTTGCCCGTTTATCATCTTTATTCGACCAGCGACTCAACCTGATCGTATTCGTGGTTTTAAACGGGTTTTTCCTTTACGATATCCAGGTTATGCTAAAACTGGAAGGCTGGAAGTCAATTTACAAAAACAAGTTCGACTCGTGGATCGATATTGTCGGAAGGATTGAATTGCTGAATTCATTGGGCAGCTTCTGTTTTAACAATCCCGGCTATACATTCCCGTTAGTAAGGGATGAAATGGCTATTTTAACAAAAGACATGGCTCATCCCCTGATTCCTCCACGTGTCAATGTGCCAAATTCAATTGAATTCGGCCGCCAGGAAAAACTGATAATCCTGACCGGTTCAAATATGTCTGGTAAAACAACTTTTCTCCGTACTCTTGGAGTTAATCTTGTACTGGCCCAATGTGGTGCGCCGGTGAATGCCAGGGAATTTGTATTCAAGCCGATGATTATCCTTTCTTCCATCCGGGTTGGTGATTCATTGCAGGAAAACACCTCGTATTTCATGGCCGAATTAAAAAAACTGCGGGCTATCATTGATAAGCTTGAAAGCAGTGTTCCTGCCCTTGTACTCATAGATGAAATTCTTCGCGGGACCAATTCGGATGATAAAACCCATGGATCAGAGCAATTCATCAGGAAATTGATCGACTTCAATTGTCTCACCCTGTTTGCAACCCATGATCTTTCGCTTTCTGTGCTTGAGCAGGATCTTCCCGGGCAGGTAGATAATTATTGTTTTGAAAGCACCATAAAAGATGGCGAATTGTTGTTTGATTATACACTCCGGCGCGGTGTTGCCCGTAATAAAAATGCTTCATTCCTTATGAAAAAGATGGGTATCATCCGGGAATAATTTCAATACGATTAAGCGAATTTCAGGTGTTTATGCCTGTCCGTTTTAAGGTCGGAATGCTTATATTTAGTATCTCTCATTCCTCACCTAATTAATCTTATCATGAAACTCCATGCTCTTTTTGTAATCCTGTTTGCTGGTGTTTTCTCAAATATTCTAAATGCCCAACAGGCACTTAAATTTGAACCCGAAAAGCCAAAGCCAGGTGAAAAAATCAGCATCACTTATAATACTACAGGTACAGAACTTTTCGGTGTTGAAAATCCCGAGGCTTTTGTTTACCTGATGGAAGGTGTTGTGCCGGTTGTCAGGGAAATTAAGTTGTTGAAAAAAGGAAATATCTATACCGGTGATTTTACAACCAATGATACTACCAGGGCAATCTTTCTTACTTTTTCAAAAGACGAAAAAAGAGATAACAATAGCGACAAAGGATATTTTACCATGTTATATGCTGCATCGGGAAAACCAGTGCCGGGAGCGATGAAGAGTGTTGGCCAGGGGTATAACGCCTTTGGAGAAATGTGGGGGCTGAGAAGAGATATTGATGCTGCATTAATATGGAACAAAGATGAGCTGGCTGCTGACCCTTCAATCAAACAAAAAAAACCTATACAAGTGGCTGAACTCTTAACTATTTCAAAAGATGAAGCAGACCTTGCCACTATGAAGGAGGCACTCGAAGCCGCTATAAACAGTTCCTCTACTACGGAAGCTGAACTGAATTCTGCCAAAATATATTATGCAAATAAGTTTAAGGATAAAGAAAAGGCAGCGGAAATCGACAGCCTGATAAAAAAACGTTTCCCTGATGGTAATTGGGTGAAAAACGCAAAAGTTGATAAGTTTTATGCTGAAAAGGATGCGGACAAACAGGCGGCACTCTATTTAGAATTAAAGAAAGAATGGACGGGGGGCACAGAAAAAGACAAAAAATTACTGAGTCAGTTTGCATATTCCGTAGCTGCTAAATATGCTAATGTGGGTAATGCTGAAAAGGCAAAAGAATATGCAGCTGACATCACGGATAAGGGTAGCCTGGCTGGTTTGTATAACACTATAGGCTGGAAAGAATCCGGGGAAAGTATTGACGCAAAACCAGGCAATCTTGAAATTGGTAAAGAACTTTCTGCAAAGTCCCTTGAACTTGTAAAGGAAATGATTGCCGAAACTAAAAATAAACCTTCATATGTAACAGAAGCGCAGTACAGAAAAAACATGGAGAGCACATATAATATGTATGCTGATACCTATGCGTTGTTGCTATATCATTCAAAAGAATATCAAAAAGCCTATGATATTCAGAAAAAAGCGGTTGAATCTATAAAAGGAAAAGATGTTTCGATGAATGAGTCGTTTGCCGCATATACAGAAAAGGTAAAGGGTCCAAAAGAAGCACAGACAACACTGGAGGGATTTGTCCGTGATGGCAAGTCTTCGCCAAAAATGAAGGAACAGTTGAAAAGGATTTACCTGGCTCAAAATAATTTTGCTGAATCCTGGACCGGTTATATTGCAGTCCTGGAAGCTGCCAACCTCGAAAAAACAAGGTCAGAGCTTGCCAAGAAGATGATTAATGAATCGGCGCCTGCATTTGTTTTAAAAGATATGCAGGGTAACGAAGTTACTCTTGCTTCCCTGAAGGGTAAAATAGTGGTTGTTGATTTCTGGGCAACCTGGTGTGGCCCTTGTAAGGCATCGTTTCCGGGGATGAAGACGGCTGTAGAAAAATATAAGGAAGACAAAGATGTGAAATTTGTTTTTATTGATACCTGGGAGAACGGCGAAAAAGATGTGGTGAAAATGAACGTGGCCGAGTTCATAGAAAAGAATGCATATCCTTTTCACGTGTTGATGGATATGGACAGCAAAACAGTGGAAGCTTTCAAGGTTGATGGAATTCCCACAAAATTTGTAATCGATACAAACAGCAGGATCAGGTTTAAGTCAGTTGGCTTTGGTGGTTCTACCGACGGCCTGGTGAGCGAGCTGGGAATAATGATTGAAATGGCAAGAGCAGGCGGTTCCGGAGCCAGCAATAAAAAAGCTTTTTAAACAACCCGATTAATAACCATAGACTAATCTGATATGAAAAAAATTATCACAACTATTTTGCTATTCAATATCATGGCTGGATCATTTGCACAGAAGGACAATCCCGAATATGACGAGAAACTGGCTGCATCCCTTGGCGGAGATGATTATGGAATGAAGTCATATATCCTCGTAATCCTGAAAACGGGGAAAAATACAACAAGCGACAAAAAAATAACGGACAGTTTGTTCAGGGGGCATATGGATAATATAAACCGACTGGCGCAGAGCGGGAAGCTGGTAGTTGCAGGTCCATTGGGCAAAAACGACAAAACTTACCGGGGGATATTCATTCTCAATGCAAAAACGGAAGAAGAAGCAACTGCCATGTTACAAATGGATCCTGCAATTAAAGCAAACATATTTGAGACGGAAATATTTACCTGGTATGGCTCTGCAGCCCTGCCCGAATATTTAAAAGCACATTCTAAAATAGAAAAAAAGAAATTTTAATAACGTCTGAGTAAATACGTAATAGGAAGACCGGTTGCTATAATCTGTATTATAACAGATTTAAACAAAGGAAAAAACCTGAACGGCGACTCCGGCGTATTGGAAAGGGGCAATACCACGAAATTCATAAACAGGCAAATCAAAGTGCCGTAAATAATGCCGGCTAACAACCATTGTCTTTTAACCCTTTCATTTTTGGAAAACAACAGGAAGTAAAAAACAACAAATATAAAGGTGATCAAAAAATGTAAAGCAAGCCCGATGATCTCATAATTACCGTCACCCGCAAAAGCTTTTCTATCATAGATTCCACTCGCGATAAATTTGAGCACCATACCGGGTTTACCGCCGGAACTAAGATAGACGTTTAAGAATGCCGCCAGGATATCGAGTACACCGGCAACTATGGTGGCCAGCAGAATATAGTTCAGCGCTTTTTTTGTCATAAAATTTAGTACCGAATCTACGAAACCTGTATCAAAAGATAAAGGGATTATTTTCGGTTGTCCGGCTATCATCTTAAGACAAGACCTGCTGAAGCGTGTTGAACCACAACTTGTTTTTCGCACTGAACATTTTGTAATCAATTACCAGGTAGATCGTCTTACGATGATAGTTTTTATTAAACACGATTCGTAGCGGCTGCCAGAACAATCCGAAATTTTTCACCATTGCCCTTGTAAATACTTCATCAAATCCAAGGTACAGCTGTTCAAATTCATTGTTATTTATATGAAGATTCACATCTCCGACTATCGATAAGCCGCCGGCGGTTAAGATAATTTCACCCTGGTGCGAATGCAAGGGTAGCATTCCCGATACATGAGCAAAGATGTCCCGGGCTGGTTGCCGTTGACTGATCTCGAAGTCATAACTCCAGATCACATTGCCGGTTAATAAGATCTCCATTTCTAACAGTTCATGAAGATCAAAGATATTCAAATCATCGGCTTACCGCTTCAACATCTTCAGCCAATGCCTTTTCGGTTATGTATGCCATCAGCTGCGTAGCTGAATGTATTGTGGGTGCTGCCAACGGATCTTTAAATAAAATATCAATGGGACCTTCACCAAAATATAAACCATCTGAAACCAGGAAGGTAAGACGCACATTACCTTTCGCCGGTTGTGGCCTTCTGGGTTTATCCCAGGGTCCGATTTTGGCAATCACTTCTTCACCGTTTTGGAAAAGCGCATTGGTTATCTCATTTGCTTTCTGATCTGTTGATGTTTCCCATACCAATACTTTACCCGTATGATTGATATACCGTGCCGTTCCATTTTGAAATGAAGCTAAAACATCAAGGCCGTTGTCAAGACCAACTTCTATTATCACAGCAAGCAGCTCCTGGAATGCGGGTTTTTGACCTGCCATGTTTAGCCTGTTGCACGCGAGTATCCTAACCCTCGGATCTGAAGTATCGTCGTTAATAATCTCCTGCAGATCATTAACAGAGCTATAAGGAGCAAACAAAACGTCAAACGGGTATTGATAAGGTGTTGTGATCTTTGCCTTGTACAAATCCATATTATCACAAAAAAGTAACTGATAGATAATATTGGTTGATTCATCCTTGTAAGGTCCGGTAATAGCTTTTGTCATCATATATTTTTTTATAAAGATGAAAATATTAATCGACCAGAACCGGTTACTATTAGCGTTCTTACGAATCCAGGTTGTACTAAGCAATATTATTGAGTGGACGTCAAACGCAAAAAGCTGCCCCTTTCGGAACAGCTTTCTGAAAAATTAAATCAAGATTTATTATTTCACTTCTTCAAATTACTTCACTTCTTCAGATTACTTCACTTCTTCAAATTCAGCATCAGTTACATTCTCTGATCCGGAACCTTGCTGGTTGCCGGCACCTGGACCTTCAGGTCCTTGCTGACCACCCTGGGCACCACCTGCACCAGCTGACTGAGCTTTGTATATCTCTTCAGAGGCTGCTGTCCAGGCTGTATTCATCTCTGCGGTTGCTGCGTCGATGGCTGCCAGATCCTGTGATTTATGGGCTTCCTTAAGTTTTCCAAGTGCTGCTTCGATAGGTTGTTTTTTATCTGCAGGAATCTTGTCTCCGTATTCCTTAATTTGTTTTTCTGTCTGGAAGATTAATCCATCGGCCTGGTTGATTTTTTCAACGCGCTCACGTGCTTCTTTATCCTGTGATTCATTGGCACGGGCTTCCGCCTTCATCTTTTCAACTTCTTCTTTGCTTAAACCGCTACCAGCTTCAATACGAATCTTCTGTTCTTTACCAGTTCCTTTATCTTTTGCAGTAACATGAAGAATACCGTTCGCATCGATGTCAAAAATTACTTCGATCTGAGGTACACCGCGCGGAGCAGGTGGAATATCGGCCAGGTTAAATTTACCAAGGCTCTTATTCTGATTAGACATCGGCCTTTCGCCCTGCAGAACATGTATTTCAACACCAGGTTGATTATCACTTGCAGTAGAGAAAGTTTCAGATTTCTTGGTAGGGATAGTTGTGTTTGAATCGATCAAACGGGTCATTACACCACCATAAGTTTCGATACCCAGGCTCAATGGTGTTACGTCAAGTAAAAGAACATCTTTTACTTCACCGGTTAACACTGCACCCTGGATAGCGGCACCTACTGCAACAACTTCATCCGGGTTAACGCTCTTGTTGGGTTTGCGTTTAAAGAAACTCTCAACAAGTTCCTGGACCTTGGGGATACGTGTGCTACCACCAACCAATATTACTTCATCGATCTGTGAAACATTCAGGCCTGCATCTTTTAATGCCTGCTCACATGGTTTAAGACATCTTTCGAACAAATTATCGGAAAGCTGTTCAAATTTCGCACGTGTCAGTTTTTTAACAAGGTGCTTTGGAACACCGTCAATAGCTGTTATATAAGGTAAGTTGATTTCAGTTTCGCTGGAAGAAGATAGTTCAACCTTTGCTTTCTCTGAAGCTTCCTTCAAACGTTGAAGAGCCATCGGATCTTTGCGGAGATCTACATTTTCTTCTTTTTTAAACTCATCTGCCAGCCAGTCCATCACCACCTTATCAAAATCATCACCACCAAGGTGCGTATCACCGTTAGTAGCTTTTACTTCGAAAACACCATCACCCAACTCAAGGACAGAGATATCAAATGTACCACCACCAAGGTCAAATACCGCGATCTTATGATCTTTGCCACCCTTGTCCAGGCCATAGGCCAGAGCAGCTGCTGTTGGTTCATTTACTATACGACGTACATTTAAACCAGCTATTTCACCCGCTTCTTTTGTAGCCTGGCGCTGAGCGTCATTGAAATATGCGGGAACAGTAATTACAGCGTCGGTAACTTCCTGTCCCAGGTAATCTTCTGCAGTTTTCTTCATTTTCTGAAGGATCATTGCAGATAGCTCCTGTGGAGTATACATTCTGCCATCTATGTCAACACGAACGGTATTATTGTCACCTTTTACTACCTTATAGCTCCAGTGACTGATTTCGTTCGTGACCTCGTCGTAACGACGACCCATAAAACGTTTAACAGAGGTAATAGTGTTCATTGGATTTGTAATAGCCTGACGTTTTGCAGGATCCCCTACCTTGCGTTCGCCATTTTTCAAGAATGCTACTACCGACGGGGTTGTTCTGCGACCCTCTTCGTTTGCAATAACAACCGGCTCATTGCCTTCCATGACCGCTACGCAACTGTTGGTTGTTCCCAGGTCAATACCTATTATTTTTCCCATAATTAATTAAATTTAATGTTCGGTTAATTTAGTCAATGATTGTGCCATCCGCTTCCGAATGTAAAAATGGCAGTAACCGGACAGGGAAGGCATGACACGTTGAAAATGAAGGCTAAACAGCCTGATTTTTACTGAGAACCCTGTGGTTTTGCCACCTTAAAAGTAAATTTCTTCTGGGTGAGATAACTGAAGGTTACCACGATAATTGTAGTGAGCAGCTTTGCTATGGTAGGATAGATTGCGAACTTCTCCACGAACAACTTGATAAAAACATAGTTAAGGGCAATGCAGGCCATCACCAGCAAAAAATACCTGACCAGCTGGATTCTGCCACGTAAAGTGGAACCCGTAAATACTACGTTACGGTTAAGATAAAACCCGGTAGGAAAGCTCACAATAAAAGCAATAATGAAAGCCGCGATATAAGGACTTACCGCGCCAACAGGCGTGTGTACAATTTGCTTATCGAGGATAAAATTGTAGCTAATGAAATAAATCAAAATATCCAGTATTGTATTTCCACCACCGCAGGCAATATAACGGAAGGTTTGCAGGGGCACCAGGCGCCGGAAAGGTGGATAAAAAAAATCAATTATGTCGATGATCCATTTCTTCATGGTCTGCCTTTTCGAGGCCGCAAAGTTAGAAGTTAATGGCTAAGTGGCCAATTCATTCACCTATCACTGCTTCCGTTTGTTAAAACACCTCCTGTTATTTATGCCTTTTTTGACTATGGTCAAGAAATATGCGCTTTTGGCGCGGGTTCACAAAATTCCTGCATATTTGACGTGGTTTTAACCCCCAAACTGAACAGAAGGCTGCTCATAATATGAGCAGCTTTTTGATTTATGTCCCAATACAGTGATTTATATCCTAATACAGTGCATTGTGTTATTTTTGCCCCCTAATAGAAATGTATGGGAATTGTTACGCAAATACAGGATGCGGTCAGCCAGGAATTAAGATCATTATACAATGCGGAAATAGTCAGCAGCGCCATCCAGGTTAATGAAACAAACCCTGAATTTGAAGGCGAATTCACTGTGGTACTATTTTCTATGCTGAAGCCATTAAAAAAATCGCCGGACGCCCTCGGAAATGAATTAGGAAACAGGCTTTTGACCGGCTATCCCCAATTGTTTTCGGGTTTTAATCTGATTAAAGGATTTTTAAATCTTTCAATATCCGATAGCTATTGGCTGGATTTCCTTTCCAGTTCTTACAATGATCCTTTGTTTGGTCGTCAACCGAATAATGGTCAACGGGTAATGATTGAATATTCCTCTCCAAACACAAACAAACCACTTCATCTTGGTCATCTGCGGAATAATTTTTTGGGTTGGAGCATCGCGGAGATTTATAAAGCCAATGGCTTCGATGTGGTAAAGACTTCTATCGTAAACGATCGCGGTATACATATCTGCAAATCGATGCTTGCCTGGCAGAAATTTGGAAACGGAGCCACCCCGGAAACCGCAGGCCTTAAAGGTGATCATCTTGTGGGCGATTTTTATGTAATGTTTGAAAACGAACTGAAACAACAGACCGTGCCGGTTCTTGCAAACATTATGCAGAAAAGCTTTGATGAATTTTCTGAAGAGGAAGTGACAAAATTAAGGGCATTTATTACCAGGCTCGATGATCCCCGGACAGAAGATTCAAAAAAAGCCGAGTTACATGATGAAATCAGGGAAATTGCAAGGAACCATACTCCTGTTATGAAGGAGGTGAGAGAGATGCTATTGCGTTGGGAAGATGGAGATCCGGAAACAATGGCGCTCTGGAACAGAATGAACAGCTGGGTTTATGATGGCTTTGCAGTTACTTATAAAAGAATAGGCAGTGATTTTGACAAAATTTATTACGAAAGCAATACTTACCTGCTCGGAAAAGATCTTGTAGACCAGGGATTAAAAGATGGTGTTTTTTTTCAAAAAGAAGATGGCAGTGTCTGGATCGATCTGACTGCAGATGGCCTCGATCAGAAAATAGTCCGGAGACGCGACGGCACTTCAGTATATATTACCCAGGATATTGGCCTTGCTGTGCACAAGTACAATGAATACAAAGCCGGCCAAAGTATCTATGTTGTCGGTGACGAACAAAATTATCATTTCAAGGTGCTCAAACTTATTTGTCAGAAGCTTGGCTTGCCTTCTTCCGACCAGATTTATCACCTCAGCTATGGGATGGTTGAATTACCAACGGGTAAGATGAAAAGCCGTGAAGGGACGGTGGTGGATGCAGATGACCTGGTAGATGAAATGATCAGGATCGCGAAAGCAAAAACAGAAGAATTAGGAAAGACCGCAGATTTTGATGAAACACAACTCGCGGAACTTTTTGATACCATTGGTCTCGGTGCCCTCAAATTCTTTCTTTTGAGAGTAGATCCCAAAAAGAGAATGGTGTTTAACCCGGAAGAATCAATCGAGTTCCATGGTTTTACAGGACCTTTTATTCAATACAGTTATGCCCGCACAAAATCAATCCTGAGAAGGGAACTTCCCACAGGGAATTTTACAGCTAAGGATCTGCTACCCCTCGAGAAGGCATTGGTGGTAGAATTCGAAAAGTATCCTTCAATTCTGCAGCAGGCACAGGTTGAAATGAATCCCTCAGCATTGGCTACCTATGTATTCAAGTTGGCCCAAACCTTCAATAGTTTTGTGACCGTTCATAAAGTGCTGACCGCGGAAACACCAGAGAAAAAAGAACTGAGGCTACAACTTTCACAAATGACTGTGAATGTAATACAATCAGCTCTGGGTATACTTGGTATTCATGTTCCCGAAAGGATGTAACTAGTTAAAAGATCTACATTTTCTTTTCGGTCTTAAGAGACTTCAATGAAGGATCCATTGCAATAGCCCTGTCACAAAGTTGTGTGCCTTTAGAAGTTTCGCCAGACTTCTGATAAGCCATGCCTATCATATAAAGCGGGCGGGCATTGGTTTTATCGATTGTAAGCACCTGGTCCCAATATTCTATAGCTTCTTTGTATTTTCCATTACGGTAATAAGCTTCAGCAATGTTATAGATCAATTCCTGGTCAGCAGGTTTTTTCACCAGTACCTCTTTATAAAATTCCAGGCCCTTTTCAAAGTTTCCGGCATTCATATGGGCGTTGCCGAGGTTCTCGAGGTAGTCATTTGATCTTGGATGCCCCTTTGCTCCTGCTTTTTCAAACCAATAAATGGCTTTTTTGTCGTCCGGAACTGCATAATAAGTAAGACCGGCTTCATACATCCAGTTAGCACGGCTTGAGTCGATTGCAAGCGCCTGTTCAAAACATCCTGCAGCTCTTTTGTAATTACTCATTTCAATAAAACATCTGCCGGCTATATAAGGAACTTCAGCTCGTTTGGGATCCTCTTTAAATGCCTTCTCACAATATTTTAATGCTTCACCGAAATTATCCTGTTCATAAAAGCTTTTCGCAATAACAAAGCTTACAGGTTTGTCCGATTTTAATTGCTGTAATTTCTGGGCATATTTCACGGCATCCGGCCATTGTCTTAAGCTAAGTGATAGTTCTGCCAGCTGAAATATTAGTTCCTGGTTTTCAGGTGCGGCAATATCCGCTTTAATCAATTGAGCCTTGGCTTCACTGTACCTGTTTTGGGAAAGATATGAAGCGGCCAGGGCAGTCAGAATATTTGCCTGGTTTGGCTTGAACTGATCAGCTTTTAGAAAACTTTTTTCGGCTTCACGAAATTTCCGGGCCGCCTGAAATTCGGTGCCTTTCTGGAAATAATACGACGAACTGTCGGACGATTGGCTTATAGCCGACAAACTTGCTGATGTTATCGCAAGGGTAAATAAAAGATTTTTACGCATAGGATGGACTTGTAAAATGGTTTACAGATACTGTCTAAAACGCAAACCCACAACCCTTCATTGTGCACCAACACCAGACTTTATTCACAGTCCGGGTTAAAATTTTAAAGAAATTCGCCTAATCCGGAACAACTTAAAACAATTTTATTATTTTACTATTTGTCTTTATTTCAAAACGATCGCACCAAGTGGAGGCAAGTGGAGATTTAATTCATATTTCATTTCTTTTTTATCTACAAGTACGCATTCTATTGTAGGGTTGTAGACATCACCTGTGCCCCAGTACTTTTTGGAGTCGCTGTTAAAAATCTCTTCCCAGGCGGGCTTATCATTGGCATACAACTTCCAATTTAGCTTTGGTTCAGGTTTAAGATTTAGTATGATCAACAGATCATCTTTCGGTTTTTTGCCTTTTCTGCGATAAGCAATTACGCATTCGGCTCGATGATTCAGATCTATCCATTCAAATCCATAAATATTAAACTGATTTTCATACAATGCCGGCTGGGCACGCAGCAAAAAATTAAGATCCCGAACGCAATCCTTCAACATCCGGTGACTGTCATATTGTAGCAACTCCCATTGCAACTCAGATTTATAGTTCCATTCACTTGTTGCACCGAACTCATCACCCATGAAAATTAGCTTACCCCCAGGGTGAGTTATCATATAACTATACATTGCCCGCAGGTTCGCAAATTTTTGCCAGTCATCCCCGGGCATTTTATACAGCATTGGTGATTTTCCATGAACAACTTCATCGTGGCTGAGGGGCAACATGAAATTTTCATCATAATAATACATCATGCTGAATGCGAATTTATCCTGGTGATGTTCCCGGTGATACGGATCCATCTTAAAATAATTCAGGGTATCGTGCATCCAGCCCATCATCCATTTCATTCCGAAGCCCAGGCCACCTGCAAATGTTGGATTGGAAACTCCGGGCCAGTCCGTCGCTTCTTCAGCAATGGTTTGAATATCCGGAAAATCGCGGTAAAGCGTTTCATTTAGATCTCTGATAAAGGCGATGGCCTCAAGGTTGCCATCTCCACCCTGTTCATTTGGTTCCCACTGACCATGTGTTCTTGAATAATTTAATTTCAACATGGAACTCACTGCATCCACTCTTAAACCATCTGCATGAAATTTTTCCATCCAGAACCGGGCGTTGCTGATCAGGAATGACTTCACTTCTCCCCTCCTGTAATTAAAAATATAGCTGTTCCAGTCCGGATGAAATCCTTTACGCATGTCTGCATACTCATAAGTATGATTACCATCGAACATGAATAAACCATGTGAGTCGTATGGAAAATGCGAAGGAACCCAATCGAGAATAATTCCAATGCCGGCCTGGTGCAGTTCATCTACCAACCGCATAAAATCCTGTGGTGCACCGAACCTGGAAGTAGGGGCAAAATATCCGGCACCCTGGTATCCCCAGCTGCCATCATAAGGATGTTCCATTACTGGCATAAACTCAACATGGGTGAAACCCATTTCCTTGAGATAAGGAACTAAATTTTCACGTATAACATCGTAAGTATTGTAAGACTCCTCATCATGTTTATTCGGGCGCATCCAGCTCGCCAGGTGAATTTCATAAACACTCCATGGAGCAGTAAGTGCATTGTGTTTACTTCTTTTTTCCATCCAGTCTTCATCCTGCCAATCGTAATCCAGCTTCCAGGTGATTGAAGCAGTGAGCGGTCTCTTCTCCCAAAAATTTGCATAAGGATCCCCTTTATCCATTTTGCGACCCTCGTATCCGTGAATGTGATATTTATAAGACTCACCTTTGGGAATATCTGGAATGAACCCTTCCCAGATTCCGGATTTATCCAGCCTTACAAATAAGGGATGTGAAGTAGTGTTCCAGTCATTGAAGTTGCCGATTACGGAAATATATGTTGCGTTGGGAGCCCAAACCGCAAAATAATAACCTTCTTTGCCCAAAACAGTTTGTTGGTGCGATCCAAGCACGTCGTATAAACGATAATGTGTTCCATTCTGAAAATTTGTGATGTCCTCTTCAGAAAGCATTGAATAGTTCCAGACCGGTTTGGTACTGTCTACAAAATGTATGTCTTCGTATTTTATAGTCGTCACTTCGGCGGATTTACTTTTTTTTGATGAAGATTTTTTTCCTGAATGCCCTTTGTCTGACTTTTGCCCCGGTTTATCTTTCCCCGGTCTAATACTATCGGGGATTGAGTGGTCGGGATTTTTTTCACCTTTATGTTTTTTCTTATCGGCTTTTTTCAACAATACCTCCTGATCCTTCCTGGATTTTTTTTCCTCTTTTTCCCCTTTTTTTGCTGATTTACCCACTGATTTTTTTTCCGTTTTCTTTCCTGATTTTTTTTTTACCGGTATCTTTTGACTGGCTGTGAATACCCTGTATTGAGTCGTTTTGGCTGTTAATAATTATTGGAATTTCGATATCTGGTCCGATGCCTTGTCCGGTATTTTCGTTTGGATGTTCTATAAGTGTACCGCTTATAAAGTTATCGTTATCCTTTGAATTAGTGATCTCAGAATTTGAGATTTCAGGATCTTGCTCAGACTCGTTTACAGGGAAGTTTGATTCGTCCGGCAGATTATCAGCATTAAAAGAATTATTTATCTGAGATTTTTTTATGGATTTTTTACCGGTCTGAGTCATAGCAAGCCTTTTATGTAATTGTTTGAAAAAAGATCGCGTTTAACTTTAATTTAAAACTTTTAATAGTCATTCGATCAAAAAATATGAGATATTGGGAGGCAATCGTGAGCGAAGAAAATAATAGACAGGAATTGCCGCTTTAAAATTGCTAAACCTTATTAATGAAGAAACTTACTGCGGGGATCCTGTTCCTCCTTGGGTCGATACAGTTTTGTATTGCCCAATCGGCATCAATTAAAGGTACCGTAATTGATACCAGTGAAAAGAAAAACCTTTCGAACGCTGTAGTTGCGATTCTACGCAAATCTGACTCCGTTTTAGTAAAATTTACCCGTACTGACAAAGATGGAAACTTCAATCTGAATAAGCTGCCGCAGGGACAGTTTTTCATGCTTGTTACCCACCCCAATTATGCTGATTACTTTGACAACGCTGATCTTGATGGCAAGTCGGAAATCACGATGAAAACAGTGCCAATGATCACCAAGGCCCAGTTGCTGGAGGAGGTGATTGTTAAGCAACAGTTGGGAGCCATCAGGATGAAAAAAGATACCACTGAATTTATTGCAGATAGTTTTAAACTGGCCCCTAATGCCACTGTAGAAGATCTCCTTCGAAGACTTCCGGGTTTCCAGGTTGATAAGGATGGAAAAATTACTGCACAGGGAGAGAACGTGCCAAAGGTACTTGTAGACGGCGAAGAGTTTTTTGGCAATGATCCTACTGTTGCCATACAAAATATCAGGGCAGATAACGTAGAGCGGGTGCAGTTGTATGACAAAAAAAGCGATCAGGCTGCATTCTCGGGTATTGATGATGGTGAACGAACGAAAACGGTGAATCTGAAACTTAAAGAGAACAAAAAGAATGGCTATTTTGGTAAGGTAAGCGTTGGCGGTGGCCTTCCAAACAGCTTTCAGAATGAGGGTATGATAAACGCTTTCAAAGGCAAGCGAAAAATTGCAGCTTTTGGAACGATGGCCAATACTGGCAAAACCGGGTTAAACTGGCAGGATAATAACAACTATAGCAGCGGCTCAGAAATGATCGAAATGGATGATGGAATGGGCTTTTATATGTCAAACAATGATGATTTCGGAGGTGGCGGATCATATTATGGCGAAGGCTTACCCACAGGCTGGAGCGCAGGTCTGCATTATTCCAACAAGTATAATGAAGGGAAAAACTCGCTCAATGGCAGCTACCGTTTCAATAAATTAAATACGATTGGAAATGGAAGAACGAACACCCAATACATACTTCCGGATACACTTTATTATCGTAACGAAGTAACAAACAACCAGCAGCAACGTATGCGGAACCTGGTAAATGGTACCTATGAGGCGCAAATTGATTCGTTCACTTCAATCAAGGTAACAGCAAACGGTTCAATCGGAAAAACAGAACAGTTCAATTATAGCTTGTCCGAATCATTAAACGAAGGTTTGCAGAAGGTGAATCAAAGTGAACGAATAAGCCTTAATAAGGCCGACAATCAATCTTTAACTACAACCGCCTTGCTGAGGAAACGATTCAAGAAGCCAGGTCGTACCATGTCGCTCAACTTTAATCAAACCTATAACAATCGCGAAGCAGATGGGTTTTTGCTTTCAGATAACCGGTATTATAATGAAGACAATTCATTAAAATCCCGCGATTCAATAAATCAGAAGAAGGAAAATAATAACAATGCGCTTACGCTTGCGGGCAAGGTCGTGTTCACGGAAGCTATCACAAAAACCTTTTTTGTGGAAGCCAATTACAGTATTGCTTCCAGCGATAGCAGAACGGAGCGCATAACGCTTGGAAATGTAAATGGCAAATATGAGGACTATGTCGATTCACTGAGTACAGATTATGAGTTTGATGTATTGACAAATCGTGGTGGATTAAGTTTCCGGGTAAACAAAAAGAAATATAATCTCTCTGTTGGATCAGATATCTCTAACAGCAATTTCAAACAGAAAGATCTTTTACAGGACACCACATTAAATTATGATTATGTAAACCTGTTTCCAAGAGCAAACTTTCAATATATAATGGGCCCTCAGCGACGCCTTTCATTCAATTATAATGGAAACACCAGGCAACCGACCATAGACCAGTTGCAGCCATTGCGGGATAATAGTGATCCACTCAACGTGTACCGCGGTAATCCAAATCTTAAACAGGAGTTCAGAAACCAGTTCAGGCTTAGTTTCAGCGATTATAAGGTATTGACGAGCCGGAATATTTATGCCAGCTTTAGTTTGAATGTTGTTGATAATGCCATTGGCACTGCGGAACAATTTGACTATGCGCTCGGTAAGAGAATTTACGCACCAGTCAATGTTGACGGTAATTACAACTTTAATGGATATATGGGTTATGGCTGGAAGATCAAAAAAATTGATCTGAATGTCAATTTCAACCTCGATGCAAGTACCGGGAAAAACAACACCATTGTAAACGGTGAAAAAAATGTAAACACAAACAGCAGGTATGGTGGCGGTGTGAATCTTTATTATTTCAAACAAAAGAAAGTGAACCTGGGCCTCTGGAGTTCGGTGAGCCGCAACATTTCCGAATCAAGCATAAGGCCAGATGTGGCAACAAAATACTGGGCAGCCAATATCAATCCGAATGCAACGGTATATCTCCCTAAAAAATTTGAACTGGGCACCGACGGAAGTATAGATCTGAGAGAAAGAACGGATTTGTTTACCAGGAACCTCAATGTTATTAAATGGAATGCCTGGGTGGCGAAAAAGTTCTTCAAGGAAGAATCGCTGATGCTTCGCTTCGAAGTAAGGGATATCCTGGATCAGAATATCGGTTTCCAAAGGAACATATCCAGTACTAATATCACAGAAAGAACCTATGATACCTTAAGAAGATTCTGGTTACTATCGCTGACTTATAACTTTAATAAAAACGGGAAGGCACCAGCCAATCCCTGGGATTAATAAAAACTTATTGCATGAAAAACATTATTTTAACCTTCATTATAATTGCCACAGGTCTGACTTCATTTAGTCAGAAATTTGTTTCAAGCGGAAAGATTGAGTTTGAACGAAAGGTGAACCTGCATAAACTTTATGATTATGAAGGAACCTGGGGAGACTATATAAAGAAAAATGCTCCGCAGTTTCTTACCTCCTATTTTGATCTTACATTCAGGGAAGACAAATCGGTCTACAAACCTGGCCGGGAAGTAACTGACATAAAAGCCAACAACTGGAAGAACTTTCCGGGATCAGAAAATACCGTCTTCAACGACTATACCAGTGCCAGCTTTACAAGCTCAAAGCAGGTTTTTGAGCAATTGTTCCTGATCCAGGATACGATGCCAAAAATGAAATGGAAACTCGCTGCAGAGACAAGAAAAATTGCAGGGTTTCTTTGCCGCCGTGCAGAAACCATCATCATGGATTCAGTTTATGTAGTTGCATTCTACACGGATGAGATTCTTGCCACTGGTGGACCTGAGTCATTTAATGGTTTACCGGGGATGATATTGGGTATTGCGATCCCAAGGATGCATGTCACGCTGTTTGCTACAAAACTTGAACTGATGGATGTAAAAGAAACTGATCTGAAGCTGCCGGCAAAGGGTAAGAAAACAAATCTTGCCAATCTTAAAACTACCTTGCAGTCGAGTATGAAAAACTGGGGCAAGGAAGCAAACAGGAATATCTGGTTCCTGACGATTTAGTTCAATACCAGCACCTGCAGACTTTTGGCCGGAAGTACCATAGTATTTTTGATATCAAGAAGATTGCCGGTGATCACATCTTTTCCATTGGTGAAATTTGCTGTTCGCTCAAGGAACCGGTTTCCATTAAGAGGCATTTCACGATCATTGGTATTCATGATACACATTACGGTCTGATCTGCATCGTACCTGAAGTAAACATAAACACCGTCTTCAGGAACATACTGCATGGTTTTCCCGGTTTTTAAAGCCGAAGATGACTTCCGGAAATTGGCTATGCTCCTGGTATAGTTATACATTTCGTTTTCCTGTGGGCTCCGTCCTTCCGGTATGAACTTGTTTTGCTGATCCCCGGGCCATCCACCAGGAAAATCGAGCCTCACCAACCCGTCCGGGTTAGCAAAGTTTTTCATCAATATTTCAGTGCCATAATATAATTGCGGGATGCCCCGGAATGTCAATAGCCAGGCTATCCCCATTTTTAGTTTGTTGAAGTCTTCGCTTACAACAGAATAAAAACGGCTGACATCATGATTGTCAAGGAAGATGACATTATTTAACGGATTCGCATATACAAAGTCGTTAGCCATGGTCTGGTAGAGGCGATTTACTCCTTCTGTCCATCCGAAGGCCTGGGTGGTAGCAGGCAGAATTCCATATAAATTGAGCTGGAAATCAGTAACACCCGGTAAATTACTTTTGAAAGGAATATCAAATTTATTCCTTGTAAAATAGGCCTGGTTAACTACTCCATGTACCCAGGTTTCGCCAAACATATGCAGTTTTGGAAATTCATCAAGCAACGCTTTGTTACAACGGTTCATGAAATCAAGATCGTTGTAAGCATAGGTATCAATCCTCCATCCATCCAGGCCAAACTCTTCCGTAGACCAGATCGCGTGCTGGATCAGAAAGTTAGCAACGAATGGATTTTTCTGATTAAGATCCGGCATAGATGGAACAAACCAGCCATCACTCATTCTTTTCCGGTCAGCTTCGGAAGCATAGGGATCCATTAAAACCTGGTCCTTATAAGTAGTGTTTGTATAATCCGGCCACCAGTGAAACCAGGAACTATCCGGTAAAGAATGGAACAAATGATGTTCTTTCCCGACATGATTATAAACTGCATCCTGTATAATCTTCATGCCTTTTGTATGAATAGCATTCACCAGCTCATGATATGCAGCGTTTCCACCCAGGCGTTTATCAACCTGGTAATGATCTGTAAATGCATATCCATGTTCTGATCTTTCCGGCATATCATTTTCAAGAACGGGGTTCAGCCAGATTGCGGTCACTCCCAGCCCCTGCAGGTAATCGAGGTGATTTTGAACACCTTTCAGGTCGCCCCCATGGCGATGAAAGATCTCGTTCCTGTTCAGCGTTTGATCTTTGTAGCCAGGAATCCTGTCGTTCGAAGGATCCCCATTGCTAAAGCGGTCAGGCATGATCAGATACATAAAGTCGGAGGATGAAACACCCTGTATCCTTGTGCGACCGTCCCCTGGATTTTTTGTTTTGAGCTGGTAATTGACCGTATAGCGTGAACCAGCAACCGTATTTCCGATATTGATTTTGCAATTGCCTGCCCTGGCTGTAGAAGCGATATTAAGATCCAGCGCGAGATAATCAGTGTTTGTAAACTTTTTAAACGATACAACACTCAAGCCCGGATAGCTGATAGTAACTTTTGGTGTACCAAGTGAAATGCCGGGTGCATGTATAAGCAGCTGAAGTTTTTTACTTTTCATTCCAACCCACCAATGAGTCGGATAAACCTTTATCGTGTCCTGCGCGTTTACCGGATTGATAAAAATGACTGACAAGCAGATTAGCAAAAACTTCATGACTTGATTCATGACTTGATTCATGACTTGATTGTTTCCTGTTTAATCCGGATAGCGCCGGGATCATATACATAAATAACGCTGGCAGCAGCACAAAGTAAAAATATGCCGGATAGTGTTAGTGCATAAACCGGCTGATTGTTGTAAATGTATTTGACCATTGGGCCGCCAATAATACCATTCAGAATCTGCGGTATTGTTATAAAAAAATTGAATATGCCCATATAGATTCCCATCTTGCCGGCAGGTATCGAACTGGCCAGTATTACATAGGGCATAGCAAGTATACTTGCCCATGAAATGCCCACACAAGCCATTGAAAATATCAGGAATTCTTTGTTAGGTGCAAAATAAAAAGATATGAGACCGAGTCCACCGATCAGCAAAGAGAATGCATGTGTATTTTTTCTCCCGATCTTTTTTGCAATATATGGAAGCAACAATGCATAAACTGTTGAGACGGCATTGTAAACTCCAAAAATCACCCCGGTCCAGACCTGGGCTTCACGATATCCGCTCGAACTTTTATCTTCTATTGAGAGTCCAAAAATATGTGTAGCTATTGAATCAGTAGTAAACACCCACATTCCAAACAAAGCGAACCATGAAAAAAACTGGACAAGACCCAGCTGTTTCATTGTCTTTGGCATTTTCCTGAAATCAGAAAAAATATTTGACAACCCTTTATGATGGTCTTCGTTTTTGCCATGATAGCTTTCGTATTGCGCAGGCGGATATTCCTTGGTTTTAAAAACCGTCCATAAGATGCTTGCGACAAACACAGCAGAACCCATATAGAAAGAAAACTTAACGTTATCAGCCACAACTCCTTCAGGTGCATCACTTGAAATGTTGAACCAATTTGTCAATATCCATGGAAGAAAAGATCCGGCAACAGCTCCCACCCCAATTAATGAAGTCTGGATAGAAAATCCCAATGTGGTTTGTGAGTCGGGAAGGTTATCGGCAACCAATGCCCTGAAAGGCTCCATCGCAAGATTAAAACATGCGTCCATGATCATAAGAAAGCCGGCCCCTATAATTACAAGGGGTGCAATAGAACCAAGTATCCCGGCATTCGGCATCAGTGCGAGTGCACTGGCAGATAACAGCGCTCCTGCAAGAAAATAAGGTTTGCGCCTGCCCAGCCGGTTCCAGGTGCGGTCACTGTAGTGACCTACGATAGGCTGCACGATGAGTCCGACCAGCGGCGCTGCAAGCCAGAACCAGGATAAATGTTCAACATCGGCTCCATAATTTCTTAAGATACCGCTTGCATTCGATGTCTGTAATGCAAAGCCGAATTGAATACCAAGAAAACCAAAACTCATGTTGAAAATCTGCCAGAAATTCAACCTTGGTTTAGGTTTTAGTTCCGGTGCAGTTGAAACGGCAGCGGGGGCGGCGGTTGGGGTTAAAGCCATAGCAATCGTTTATTGTACGTGTAAGAACTACATGTTTTATAAAAGTATATAAAAAAAGCCAGTCTGATTTCCAATTGATGAAGCGAGGCTTCAACCGGGCATGGAAATCAGACTGGCTGATTTTTATCGTTTAATTCAGATCAGGTAATAATATTAACTAAGTCAGATAATAAGATTAGCTATGATGAGATAATAATATTAACCAAGATCAGATAATAATATTAACTAAGATCAGATAACAAAGCCGTTCGGGATAATGGCACCTTTCTTAACTACGATGACACCATCTTTGACTGTGTAAAGGCTATGATCAGCGCTTTCCAGGTGTGGACCACCATTTATGCGAACATCATTTCCTATCCGGCAGTTCTTATCTATAATCGCATTGCGGATATAACAACGTTCTCCGATACCAAGTTTAGGCAAACCTTTCTCTTGTGAGTAGGCCATGTCTTCGATGGTTTCGTAATAATCAGTACCCATGATATAGCTGCTGACTATAGTGGTGCCGAGTCCAATCCGGCTGCGTATCCCGATCACACTGTTCTCAACCCGGCTTGCCTGGATAATACAGCCTTCAGCAATGATCGTTTTTTCGAGTGTGGTACCGCTGATTTTGGCAGGAGGCAGCATCCTGGCCCTGGTATATACAGCATTCGAATTGTCAAAAAGGTTGAAAGGCGGTACATCCTGGGTAAGAGCGAGGTTTGCCTCAAAAAACGAATAGATATTTCCAATGTCGGTCCAATAACCACCATATTGGTAACTCACTACCTTATATTTATCGATTGAAGAAGGGATGATTTCCTTTCCAAAATCTGCTGAATCTTTGTGGGTTTCCGTTAGCAATTCATATAACAACTTCCGGTTAAATATATAGATACCCATGGAGGCAAGATAATTTCTTCCGAGGGCCTTCATTTCGTCGCCGGTATCACTGACCCAGTCTGGCAGTAATTCCTTTTTTGGTTTTTCTATGAATGAGGTAATGAAATTGCTTTCGTCTGATTTCAATATACCAAATTCCGGTGCGTCCCTTTGTCCTACCGGTATCGTTGCGACAGTTATGTCTGCGCCCAGATCCTGGTGATTTTGCAGCATTTCCTGGAAATCCATCTGGTAAAGCTGATCACCGGAAAGTATCAGAATGTATTCAAAATCGTGTTGATTGAGGTGCCTTAGCGATTGGCGCACCGCATCAGCAGTACCCTGGAACCAGGAAGGGTTGTCAGGGGTTTGTTCAGCAGCCAGGATATCTACAAAGGCGCTGCTGAAGACGCTGAAATGATAGGTGTTTTTTATGTGTTTGTTCAGCGACGCCGAATTGAACTGTGTCAGCACGAACATTCGTGTGATACCTGAATTGATACAGTTGGAGATCGGTATGTCTACGAGGCGGTATTTACCGGCGATCGGAACCGCAGGTTTTGAACGGCTGGCTGTGAGCGGATACAATCTTGTACCTGCCCCACCTCCTAAAATAATAGCAAGCGTTTTCTGTGTCATAACATTCGTTTTTATAGTAACCCCCTGTAGTAAATATATTGAAGTATTTAATATTGAACATTTATATTAGGGATGATCAATATTATATATTAGGGTTGATCAATATTAAAAGATAAATACAAAGACCCCGATATAACTAGCTTAGACTTTCATATACTTTGATATACTGTATCACACTGCTTTCCCAGCTGAAATCCAGCTGCATAATTTGACTCCTGATATTACTCATTTTTTTCCGGTCGCGGAATAATTCAACGGCCCTGAAAACGCCATGTGAAATATCGCCAACACTTGCATAATCATAACATATACCATAACCGCCGGGATCCCCGAAATCTTTCACAGTGTCCTTTAAACCACCGGTACGCCTTACCATTGGGACAGTGCCATAACGCATCGCATACATCTGGTTTAAACCACAGGGTTCAACCCTTGAAGGCATCAGCAGGAAATCTGCACCAGCATACATAACATGACTAAGCGTTTCATTATATCCAATAAAAATATTGAAATCATACTGGGAAATTTGCAACAGATCCTGCAACCCTCTTTGAACATCCGGTTCTCCGCTGCCCAGGATAAGAAAGTTCATCTTACGGCCAATAAAGAAAAACGTATCACTGATCACTTGTGGAAGAAGATCAGCACCTTTCTCTCCAACCATCCTGCCTATAAACACGATTAAGGGTTTTTCAAAATCGAGATTAAATTGCTCGCATAACTGCATTTTATTTTTTGCCTTACCTGCTTCAACCTGGTTCAGCGTGTACTGGTAACTGATATATGTATCTGTTGAAGGATCCCAGACATCAGTATCGATTCCATTTAATATCCCGCTGCATTTACCTTTTTCATATTCAAACAAAGCTTCCAGGCCATTGCTCATGTATTTCAATTCGTCAAGGTAACTGGGACTTACAGTAGTTACTTTATCTGCACATTTGATTCCACTCGCTAAAGGATTGATGGTGTTTTTCCAGTCAAGCATACCCCAGTGCCACATGTCCCATTCCGGTATATAACTACTCCTTTCCCATCCCATCCATCCCTGGTATTCTGCATTATGAATCGTTAATACAGAAGAAATGGATTTGATCTTTGAAAACCGGTAACAGTATTTCATCATAAAAGGGATCAGGGCAGTGTGATGATCATGACAATGAATCACATCAGGCATATGTTGCCATACGTTGACCCAATCAAGCACACTGATCTGGAAGGCCGTGAAGCGTTCGGTGTCGTCATCGTAACCATAAACCTTTTCGCGGTCAAGCAGACCATTTATATCGAGCAGATAAAGATCGAAACCGAGTTTGTTTGTCTTTTCCTTTATTATAGTATACTCAAACCACCAGTTACCGAGGTTAGTACCACCTTTATGCACAACCTCCCATTCATTTGCATAAAGAAATTTGGTACGATACATTGGCATCACCACTTTAGCCAGATGACCCATCTGGTTAAGATACTTTGGAAGTGCGCCAACCACATCACCCAATCCACCTGCTTTGGCCACCGGATAACATTCTGCCGAGACGTGAAGTATTTCCATGCTAAGTAAACTAGTGAATTTAAGTGAATAAGGAATTCAATTTAGGAAGGTTTTGTAAATGAAGCATCAAGCAATGAAAAAATTTTTCAGGCGGGAAAAACTTGCTACTTTCAACACTTAATTTCAAATCTGGAATATTGCTTATGAATCAGGTTAAACAACCAACAAATACACTAAGAGAAGATTTGCTTACTACTCCGGGCAAACTACCAACAAACACAGGAGCCTTAGCAACGTTAGTTATCGTTTTTTTCTTTTGGGGATTTATTGCAGCGTCAAACAGTATCCTGATTCCATTTTGTAAATCTCACTTTGACTTAAATCAGTTCCAGTCTCAGTTAATCGGTTCAGCCTTTTACGGAGCATACTTCATTGGATCTTTAATATTGTTTATAGCCTCAAACAGTTCTGGTCATGATATCCTGAACAGGATGGGTTATAAAAAGGGCATAATATACGGCCTGTTAATATCAATTGTCGGTGCCCTACTCATCATCCCTTCCGCAAACGCCAATTCTTTTCCAGCTATACTTGCGTCGTTATTCGTAGTTGCCCTGGGATTTTCCTTGCAACAAACAGCAGCACAACCGTTTGCAATTGCACTTGGTGATCCATCAACCGGATCCCATCGCTTAAATCTTGCCGGCGGCATCAATTCATTCGGAACCACACTTGGACCAATCATCATCAATATTTTCTTGTTTGGCTCACCCGGAAGCGAAGTAAAAGAGGTTACGATTACGAACATTAATACATTATATCTTATAGTCGCTGGTGTCTTTCTGGCGGTTGCTATATTTTTTGCAATGTCAAAGCTGCCGGCAGGCAAAAATGACGACAAGTTTGAAAAAGCAAACAAGGCAGCGGGATCACTAATGATGATGACTGCAAGTATTGTTGTTATTATACTTATTGGTCAGCTGACTGCTGTGCCAAAACTTACACTCCTGATTCTTACTATTGCCAGCGTTATTGCCATATTGTTTTATTCAAATAACAGCGCTATTAAAAGACCTGAGGGCTGGGGTGCAATGCGATATCAACAATTGATTTATGGGATGATCGGCATATTTGTATATGTCGGTGTAGAAGTCACCATTGACAATAACTTCGGGGCTTTACTACAAACTCCCGGCTATCTGACCGAAAGCGGTTTGACCGAGAGTACCATATCGAAATATATCTCTTTGTACTGGGGAAGTCTTATGATAGGAAGATGGACCGGCGCAATTTCCGTGTTTAATCTTTCACCTTTTTATAAGAGGATAGCCATGGTGGTTGTACCATTCATTGCTTTTGGCGTTATCCTGTTTGCAAACCAACTGAATGGTAAGGATGTCACGGATCTTTATGGCTTCGCAATCTGGGTTTTTGTAGCCATCATCGCTTTTTTCTATGGTCAGGAAAAACCAGTCAAAACATTGGTTACCGTGTCTGTACTGGCGACGATTGCTATGTTGATCGGTATCTTTACTACCGGGATTATGTCAGTATATGCGTTCATGGCCGGCGGTCTTTGTTGTTCTGTTATGTGGCCATGTATATTTTCACTTGGTGTGGGAGGATTGGGAAAATATACCAGCCAGGGTTCAGCTTTCCTGATCATGATGATACTTGGAGGTGCAGTTATACCGCCGTTCCAGGGTTCATTGGGAGACATTACCTCTATAGGGTTCCATAATTCATATATAATTGCAGCTGTTTGTTTTGCGCTACTTGCCTTTATCGCCCTTAAGCTCAGGTCTGTACTTAGAAGCCAGGGATTGGATTTTGACAAACAGATCGGAGGAGGACATTAAGGTAAATCCTGGTTTCGTATATTGATAGCCATTAGAAATTGTAAATTGTACTTTTGCACATATGGAAAAAACAACTTCCTCTTTGGATGCTTTGGTGATAGGTATTGACATTGGAGGTACCGGTACTAAGTTTGGGATCGTTGACCGCAACGGAAATGTACTTTTTTCAAGCGAGATCTCTACCCGCGCGCACGCTGACGTTGACAGTTTTATTGATGATTTGCATGAGAGTCTTTACCCGCTGATCGTTAAAGCAGGAGGCCAGGGAAGAATCAAGGGCATTGGTGTTGGAGCGCCTAATGGCAATTTTTACACGGGTACAATAGAATACGCTCCTAACCTGCCATGGAAAGGAATTATTCCACTCTCAAAACTGATACAAGACAAATTTCAATTACCTGTGTCTTTGACCAATGATGCCAACGCAGCTGCAATTGGAGAAATGATGTATGGGGCAGCCCAGGGTATGAAGGATTTCATCATGATTACTCTTGGAACCGGCGTTGGCAGCGGGATTGTCGCCAATGGGCACCTGATTTACGGTCATGATGGTTTTGCTGGTGAACTAGGTCATACTATAATCATTCCTGACGGTCGTTTACACCAGGGTACCGGCAAATATGGATCATTGGAAAGTTATGCATCGGCTACCGGTGTTATGCTCACAGCCATAGAAATGCTGGAAAAAAGCAAGGAGCCAAGTTTGCTTCGCGCCGTTCCAAAAGCAAAGCTTGATTCAAAAGCCGTTTACGAAGCAGCAATCCAGGGTGATAAACTCGCCAAAGAGATTTTTGAATACACAGGCAAAATACTGGGTCTTGCCCTGGCAAACTTTATTATGTTTTCAAGCCCGCAGGCAATTATACTTTTCGGTGGATTAACAAAGGCTGGTGATTATATATTAAAGCCGACACGCGAAGCAATGGAAGCAAATTTAATCCAGGTATTCCATAACAAAGTCCGGATACTGGTTAGTCATCTGAAGGAATCTGATGCAGCTATACTTGGCGCCAGCGCACTTGCCTGGGACCTGAAATAACTTTCGATAGCTGTAGCATAAAATGCATATAAAAATAACAATCCATAAAAGAACAACCGATAAAAATAGGAATTCGCTCTAACTTTTCTTAATCAGGAACACCCCGGGCACGGGTCGTTCATTGCCTTTGTCTGAGGGTTTTATTGTTTGATGCCCATTCACAAGCATAGAACTGCTGCCACCACCATCAAGGTTCAATGCTTCAACGCATCCCAGGCTTAACAGAATTTCAGCCTCTTCATGAAGAGTTACACCTTCAGCTTCACCGGGAAATCTTCCCTGTACCAGCAAAATGATAAGTTTATTGTTACTTGTGTATCCCATTGCTGTGCGTGGGTGCCGGTCATTTTCGCCGTTCACAAACATCTGTTCTTCTTTGCTCGTGACTCTTATTTTTTTATTCTGAACAAGTACCGGTCCCCCACCGATAGCTGTTTCCATCTTCCAGCGCTTCCATTTATTGAAGGTCTTCAAATCCTTGAAAGCCGGATCGGGATTAGTGCCAGCAGCAATTAAAGGATCTTTTTCGAAGGCATAAGGATAGATCACTGCTGTGTCGGTGAACAGCCAGGCGACATCTGCCTTGCGTTTTTTTGTAATTCCGATCGCAGCTCTTGTGGGATAGTAAAACGAATCAGTTATTTTGCTTTTTAAAGAGGGTACATTATAAGCAACCAGGTTCCCGTCTTTAATTAATGCATTAAGATTCTGATTGGTTGTAAAAGAAAAAAAAGTACCATTTACCACAACCAATGGCGAGTCATCTCTTAGATAATATTGAGCTGGCGTATAACGTTTGCCAGCCCCGGTTTGAGTGGTAAAATCCAGATTTTTATCCTTAAGATCAGCTATAACATAATATCCAATAAAAGGACGCCCCTTAAAAGAATCGGTGCTTTTGTAAACCTGCAGAGAGGCAGGCAGATTTCCAAATTCAGATGTAACGTTTTCCCATCGGACCTGCGCTTTAACAGCCATTCCTGCTGCAAGCAGGAAGCCTAGTATTTTAATCATTCTCAAGTGCCGATGGATTAAGTGATGAGTTATGAGTGATGAGTTATGAGTGAGTGATGAATGGAATGCCAGATATGAAATGAATTATGAACGGGGAGAGTTCTGAAATACAAAATGCATTATTACTCATAACTTCTTAACTCACTCATCACTCATAACTCATAACTCATAACTCTAATGCAGTTTCTTTGCTTTTAAGCCACGCATTCCTGCCATAACCCGCTATAACGTGTCTCTCACTGTGGTAAGATGAACGTACCAACGGACCACTTTCAACATAGTCGAGACCAAACTGGTATCCTATTTCTTTGTATTCATTGAACTCATCGGGGTGAACAAATCTGTGCACGTCAAGATGTTTCTTTGAAGGCTGAAGATATTGACCGATAGTTACCACATCAACGCCAGCATCACTCAGGTCCCGAAGTGTCTGGGTCACCTCTTCTTTTGTTTCGCCAAGACCAAGCATAATTCCGCTTTTTGTCCGCATGCCTCCCTGCTTCAATACTTTCAGCACTTCCATGCTTCTCCGGTATTTCGCCTGTATCCTCACCTGCCTGGTTAACCTTTCAACTGTTTCAATATTATGGGAAACCACCTCGGGTGCAGCATCAATTATTCGTTGAATATTTTCAGTCTGGCCTTTGAAGTCAGGAATCAGTGTTTCAAGCGTAGTATTGGGGTTAAGCGCTTTTACAGCCCGGATAGTATTATACCATATAATACTGCCGCCGTCTTTGATTTCATCCCGGTCAACTGAAGTGAGAACGGCATGTTTTACTTTCATGAGATTAATAGCTTCGGCTACACGTTGGGGTTCGTCCCAATCTAAAGGATCAGGCCGGCCGGTTGCGACCGCACAAAATCCACAACTGCGTGTGCATACATTTCCAAGAATCATGAAGGTAGCAGTACCTTCTCCCCAACACTCTCCCATATTGGGACAATTTCCGCTTTCGCAGATCGTATGAAGTTTATGGGTATCTACAAGACCGCGGACATGCTTGTAGCTTTCACCGATCGGAAGTTTAACCCGCAGCCAGTCTGGTTTCTTAACCCTCGTTTCCTGGCTGATATTACTAACTATTGGTAGTTCATCCATGTTTTTCAGTTTTCAGATCATTTCAAACGGTACAGCTGTATAATAACAGCCGCTCTCTAAAAATGTTTGAAGCGATCTGCCGGCAAAAATACATCACTTTCGCTTGCCGAGTAACAGGGTGACATAGGCACTGAAGAAAAATTGTTTTTGCTCACTGTAAGCCATTTGTGGGACCTTTCTGCCATAATATTCGGTCTGGAGACCCGCTTCAATCGCCGTAATCCCGTCATTTAAACGACCGTAGTCAAAACGCAAAGCGACTTTTGCCTGTGCGCCAAGTTTTATCTGGGAATCACTCCAGCCGGCACCAAAGCCTGCGGCTTTAATCTCAAAATAATTACTATCAATAATAAGGGGATATGTACGGCGCAGGGTTTGATTGGCAGGATTCTGTACATCAACATAATATGGCTTTGAAAGTCCGAGTATTAATCCCCCACCATAAATGGCGCTCACTGCAACACCATTCCTGTTGCCTTTGCCACCTAATATTCGTTGCTCGGCTATACCGAGTTTGAGTTGGTAGAAGTTAGCAAGTTTACCATATACAACAGAATTCACCTGGAAAGCATTGGCGGATGCTGCCTGCTTTTTTTCTTTTTGATGTTTTTTCTCACTGATTTCAAACTGCATCAAAAATGCTTTGCGGGGAGTTTTAAACTTGCCGGACTCATAAGTCAAACCATAACCATCAGTGGCAAGTTTGAATCCGAAGATGCTATGTTTATTGAAGATTAATTCACCTTCTTCTTCCTGGCGAAGTAACTGGTTGATCCGTTCTTTTTTTGCATTCTTTTTCTGCGTTTTTCTGGATGGGTTGTTTGGAGCGGGCACGTTTTGTGCCAGGATTGTTGCTACTACAATGCAAGCGATAAATAACGAAACAATTTTCTTCACCGGTAATGATTTGATTTATCTAACGTAAATTTAGGCTAAAAACTGATATGACCTCTACTGTTGTATACGAAGGAAATTTAAGAACAGTTTGCACGCATTTAAAATCCGGATCAGCTATTGAAACTGATGCTCCGCCAGATAACCAGGGAAAGGGCGAGCGTTTTTCGCCATCGGACCTGGTAGCAACTGCCCTTGGAAGCTGCATGCTTACTATAATGGGCATAAAGGCAAGAGACATGGAGGTTGATCTTAGCGAAGTTAAGATTGACGTTGAAAAAATTATGAAGGCTGACCCAAGAAGAATCAGTGGAATAAATTTAACATTTCATTTTCCACTTGCACTGGAACTCGATGAAAAACAAAAGACTATTCTTGAAAGAGCAGCACATAACTGCCCTGTTATCCATAGTATAAATCCCGAAATAGCAATAAAAGCAGATTTTAACTGGAATGCCTGATTTGTTAAGATATACTGACAACCAGGCATTCCTTCTTTAAACCGGTAGACCTGGTATTAACCGGAATGCCTTCTATTACCGGAATGCCTGGTTGATTCGCCCAAAGGCCACGGCTCAGGTCTTTTAAGGATTGAATTTCCGACCGCGCATTCCAGGCATCGCTTTTCATCGCAGTATTTTGTTTTCAGTTCATATAAGGCCTGGCTATCGAAAGCATTTTCACACCTGATGCCCAATGAATAGAATCTCATGGTGATCCGGTTTTTCTCTGCATTCATCATGTCCAGCCAATGTAATACCCTGTCTTTGGTTGCTATTTCTTTATGATAATGGCCATAAGCGAAAACTATAGGTATTATCGTATTGACAATAATATTGTCTATCATCTGCGATCCTAGTTTTTTTGGTTGATAGGCGCTGGACTCTTCAAAACGATAATGATAATGCCAATAGTCATTAGCTGTTATATCGAACATTTTTCGCAGATCAGACAGATGGTCTACTGATAATATTTTTGAAAACAGGTGTTCGGACTGAAATAATAACATCGCAAGTTGGGCCAGGCGGATACTTGGAAAATTAACCGGCCGCATTCGCAGGAAATGGATCGGAGCAAAAACAGGCGTTAACTGGTATTTCTTTTTAAGGAACTGGAATTCCTTCTTAAGCATCATCGGGTATGCCTCAGTGAACCTGCCGTTTAACAATCCGGCCTGGCCGAATAAAAGTGATTCAAGCTGATGAACCTGGTTTTTATGTTTCCCAATAATATTAAGAGGTAGTGATCTTGCCACTGATTCAAATGCTTCCCGATTCACAGTGATGCCGAAGTTTCGTGCAAGCAACCACCAGAATACTTCTTCCCAATGGTTTTTACTTGACTGGAGATAATCCTGTATCTCCATTGTTTTTTTCTCAAGACGTTCGATGAGCAATCTTTCTTTCCATTTCATCCAGATCAGATCAGGCACAGATACCAGCTGCGAACTGCATGGAATAAAAGAAGGGCTCATCATCCATTCTTCATACTGCTGTAATAAAAACTTGGAAACCCTCGGGGCGAGGGAAATAATTGCGGGTTCATAAGTACCGGCAGGCAGATCATTTTCCCATACAACATGTAAAACAACACTGAGATAATTTCGGTCTTCCTGGTGTTTGTGCTTTTGCCAGTCTGATGCCCTGACATGAAGCTCAACATTGCCTGCCCACGAATGTTCACCAATCTTTATCCGGGCTTCGCTAAAATCGGGACCCTGGTCGGTATTGTAAATTCCCGGAGATATAATTTGTAAGGGTTCCGTCACAAATCCGTCTGTTACCAGGTCATTTTTATTAAAATACTGGTGCTGCCATATATACTGCAGAAGTTTTTCGGTCATACGCTCACTTTCCCTATCAAATTAAGCGTAAGCCCAAACCGGGCCATGTATATTTTCTTAAACGCTCCCGCTTTTTAACGCTTGCAGTACACGACTGACTGGCAGTCCCATCACATTATAAAAGTCACCGTTAATACTTTTTATGCCGGTCACCCCTATCCATTCCTGTATTCCATATGCACCAGCCTTATCATAAGGTTTATAATTATTGATATAAAACCAGATTTCATCAGCCGTTAAGGGATGGAACTCGACTGAGGTAATATCAGAAAACAACAACTCTGTTCTGCCTATGATGCAAACGCCTGTTATAACCTGGTGCACCCGGCCTGATAGCTGTGAAAGTATTTCAAAAGCTTCCTGCGCAGACGCAGGTTTCCCGATTATTTTTCCTTCCAATACCACTACAGTGTCTGCAGCAATTATGACAGGATAACCCTCATTCGCTAATCCTGATTGAACTGCAATTGCCTTGTGACGTGCAATATGGATGGGGATCTCATCTATTGTAAGATTCAACGGATATGTTTCGTCAGTCGGAGCTATGACCACTTCAAAATTCAATTCGGCCCATTCAAGTAACTGGCGACGTCTTGCTGATTGCGAAGCTAGTATTATCCGCCGTCCATCAAAAAGGTGGTTTGGCATACCTGGTTTATTTCGGTTATCCATGATTGTTATCATCCATTCAAAGGTAAATCTTAAAAAATATCATAGAGATAATACCCGTGGCCATAGTAAATTTTACCAGGCTGCTTAAGCGGTGGAAGTCGCTGGATGAATTTGCCTCAAACAGCTTCCGGAATATGTACAGTAATGGAATGATGATAAATGCGATGCAATAAGCCATCAATCCATACCAGCGGAATGGAAACACATAAAGTTGTATTATAACGAGTACACTGATAAGCACTATCAGCCAGGTGGCGATAAAAACTTTAGAGACATTTAACCCCCAGACGATAGGCATAGTGCGGCAACCATATCTTGCATCGCCGGTGATGTCTTCAATATCTTTGATCACTTCCCTGATCAATGAAATGATAAAAGCAAAACCGCCATAAAGTACTGCAAGTTTAAAAATTCGTTTCACTACCTGAAGTACCCCGTTTTCTATCGTCTGAAAAGGTAGCTGTGGTATCTCCGCAACATATAATACAAGTACAACCCAGGAGGTCAGCAATGAGATAATAAAATTACCGATCAGGAGGTTCTTTTTGAATGTGGTAGAATAGAACCAAAGCAAAACTACGCATGCGATATTTGCAAATCCGATAAACAAGTTACCGGCTTTCCATCCAACATAAAAACTTAAAACCACCCCTATCAAAGACAAACCCAGGTGCCACAGAATGGCAAAACGGCGCCCGATAATTTTGTCGACCACCAGTTTGCCGGGCTTATTAACGCGGTCTATATTCAGATCGAAATAGTCATTGATTACATATCCGGCTGCTGCAATACAAACCGAAGAAACCACCAGCAACAAAAACAGTGGATTACTTAGCCGGGGATTAAGAGCCTGGCTGGCGAATGCAGGCAAAACAATACAATACCTGAACAGGAACTGAGTAAGGACGATAAACGCCAGGTTCAGTGATCGCACCAGTCTGAAAAAAGCGAATATTAACTTCATTTCGTTCCGAAGATAATTATTATAGTGGCATTATCTACTCGCAATGTCTTCCATATGTTGCCAATGATTGTTCTGTTTCATTACTTTTTCTATTACATCACGAACACAGGCGTCTCCTCCTTTAAATGGAGAAATATAGTTTGCGACTGCTTTTGCTTCAGACACTGCGTCAGCCGGGCAACAGGCAACACCGGCATATTTCATGGCTTCAACGTCAGGCATATCATCGCCCATAAATAGTACCTGTGAACGATCATAGTTATTATCGGTTGTGTAGCTCCTCAGGTATTTTAGTTTATCGGTCACTTTCATGTGAACATCGTTGATACCAAGCTTTCGCATCCGCAACTCCACTGCAGGAGCGTCGCTGCCGGAAATAATCATGATAGCATAGCCTTTCTTCCTGGCAAGCTGCAAAGCATATCCGTCTTTCACATTCATCCTGCGTGCATAGTCGCCTTCTCCTGCTATAAGTATGGTACCATCGGTTAACACGCCATCAACATCGAAAACAAAAAGCCTGATTGGTTTAAAAAGATCCAGCAGTAACATTGATAAGCAGATTTAAATGGAAGAGATAGAATAGTGTACGATCAAATTGCCTTTACCGGGCAATAAAACACATTGGCAAGCCAACCGCGAGTTTTCGTTTGATCCCTTTACTTTTGCAAGTTGATGCAATTCGCGCTTCGACTTAAATTCAACGAATTCATTTCCTTTCCCTAGCAAAATATGACAAGTGCCACAACTGCACATCCCGCCGCAATCATGACCAATGCCAATTGAATGATCCATCGCAACTTCAAGCAGACTCTGCCCTGGCTCCACTTTATGCAGAATTACCGGTTCATTATCTGATTTGTAGCGCTGGAATGTTATTGAATACATTGTTTAAGAGACAAACATAAATGAAAATAGAATGGCGGGGAAATTCCAGCCACAAAAAAGCCGTCCGGTAATCCCGGACAGCTTTCCTGTTTTATTGATGTATTTTATTTATTTGAATTATACACAATGTTCTTTTGAACGATCATATCACTTACGATATTTACCGTCTCGTTGAGATATACATCGTTGGTGCGAAGATTCTTAATCCAGTTCTTGAACCGATCTGATTTTGCGCTATCATATTCAAGCCTTTTAGAATCTTCTGCAAGTGCCTGAACATCCAATTCCAGGGGCAACTTGTTGAGACTATCAATTTGTTTTGTTGTAGCCCTTATCTGGTTCTGCTCAGCCTTATGTTTTTTGAGGTTAAGTGTTACCTGGTTATCATTTTGTTTTACCAGCCATTCGCCTTTTGTTGAAACGATATTAAAAAAGTCGTTACTTTTTGTTCTATCGAGACTTGCCTGTTTGATAGGTTTAAGATCCAGGCCATATTTCCATCGGCTATAATCTGCTTTTTTGATTTCATCCCAGGGCAAAGCATCGGGATTGTCTTTTTCGCGTGCCTTGTAATATTCAGTAATATCAGGCAGCACTATATCAGATACAACTCCGCGAAGCTGGGTAGAACCACCGTTGATACGATAGAATTTTTGCAGGGTAAGTTTTACCGTTCCAAGATCACTGTTGGAATTTACCATTCCGAGCATTTTATCAAGGCCGATATTGCGTTGAACAGTTCCTTTACCATAGGTAGAGGTACTGCCGATGATAACACCCCTGTCATAGTCCTGAATAGCAGCGGCAAAAATTTCTGAAGCAGAAGCGCTGAATTCATTTACCATTACAGCTAAAGGACCGTCATAAAGAACACTCTTGTCCCGGTCATAATATATCTGTGGTTTGCCATCCCTGTCTTTCACCTGAACAATCGGCCCACCTTCGATGAACAGACCTACCATTTGCACAACATCGTACAAAGACCCCCCGCCATTGCTTCGAAGATCCAATATGATTCCATCAACTTTTTGTTCTTTTAGTTTGATGATTTCCTTTCTAACGTCTTCAGAACACCTGGGTCCTTTTGGATCTTCGAAATCAGCATAAAACTCGGGCAGATAAATAAACCCGATTTTCCCTTTAGGACCATTGACAATTGCGCTACGGGCGAAGGTTTCGTCCTGAACGATTTCATCACGTATAAGAGAAATAACTTTTACAGCACCATCTGCTTTTTTTAAGGTCAGTTTTACTTCAGTTCCTTTTTTACCCCTGATTACTTTAATCGCATCTTCAACGGCAAACCCGGTAAGATCCACTGGCTCTTCTTTACCCTGACCCACTTTCATGATCAGATCACCTACAGCTATTTTACCTGATTTCCAGGCAGGACTGCCTGTGAGCAGGGTTCCTATTTTGATATTACCATCTTCTTCCCTAAGCAATGAAGCACCGATTCCAAAAAATTTACCACTCATTTGTTCGTCAAAATATCTTTTCTCCACAGGAGGAAAAAAGGTACTGTGCGGATCCATCGTTTCGGTAATCGTGTTTACGAAGTCGTTGAAACGGTCATCATCAGTCACTTTTATTTTCAGGCGTTCATAAGTCATGTTCATTATAGTAAGAACTTTAGTCCTTGCATCTTTCTCCAGCTCTGCATCCGTTTTGACTACAAAATCCTTTTTGTCTTTATTTTTCTCCCTTATTTCCTGGGATTCGGAATAACGGTCAAGCACATAATATTTCAATCTTTTTCTCCAGGATTCTTTCCTTTCAACTTCATTTTTCGGAAAGTTTGTCTTTTCGGAATTCATGTTCAGCGTTTCATCCGCTGTAAAATCGAACGGCTTTGCCAGGAACTCCTTATAAATCGCCTCTGTTTCTGCCAGTCTTTTTTTATAGATCTCTGAAACAGCCGGAACAAACTGGACGGTCCCGCCCATGATTTCGTCGTCGAGTTTGTTTTCAAACTTTTTAAGCTGATTAATATCACCCTGGGTCAGGATGTTCTTTTGGGGATCTACTTTTTCTTTCAGGTATTTGTTGAAAATCTCTTTTGAAAAATCATCATTAATCTTTTTAGGACTATAATGAATTTCAGATATCATATCACCGACATTATGAAGAATCTTTTCATATTTAGTGGGTGGGTTCCCGCTGCCGATTCCAAAACTCCTGAATGCAAGTATCATTCCTGCACCTACCAGTAAGATTACAACGGGTAAATTTTTCTTTTTAAACATAAAGGCTAACGCTTTTTTCATTGATTCCAAAAATAACGATAAAAAAGATGTGTTGTTGCTCTATAAGATCAATATTAACATCAGGTTTGGCCAAATGTTTTTGATTTTTCAGTGACTTTTTTTGAACTGGTTACAGTAAATAAAAATCCATGCCGCAACCAGCAACAGGCTCAATATGCAAATAAAAACGCAGATTTAAGAATATCATACCGGCCATTTTCCTGTTCCTTCATTTTACTTTTCAGCAAGGCGCGTTACTTTTCAGAAAGGGCACTTTGTTTTTCAGAATGGCCCTTTGCTTTTCAGAAAGGGCACTTTGTTTTTCAGAAGGGCACTTTGTTTTTCAGAAAGGGCGCTCTGCTTTTCAATATAGGCTCTATAAAAACAAAAAGCCAGCTGCGAAGCCGGCTTTTGTAATTTACTATGATGGGTGACTGATGGGGCTCGAACCCACGACCCTCAGAACCACAATCTGATGCTCTAACCAACTGAGCTACAACCACCATTTGAAATGCAAAAGTAATAGAATTATGATTTCCTTCAAAAAACATGTGAAAGAATTTTCTTTATGCTTTCTTTGCAGCCATTTTAGACAGGTTCAGACGGACCTTATTAAGATTAAAAAAGAGTATAGTTGAATGTTAGATCTTACGTTTTTATTATTCCTTGTTTCCGGAGCATTGATTGGCTGGCTTGCCGGGTGGATTCTTTCAAGAATTTTTATCGGTATCGCGCTGAATCAGAAAAGAGCAATACTCAGTGAACAGCTGGCTTCATTTGTATCGTCCAAAATTATTTCTCCTGATCAGATGCTTGAGAAGGTCGCAAAGCCGGAACATTTCCTAAAGCTGATGCCGGTTATTGAACACCATATCGATGACTTTCTACGCAACAGGCTTAAAACAGCCATTCCAATGATCGGTATGTTGATAGGTGAAAGAACAATTTCCCAGTTAAAAACGGTTTTTATGCAGGAACTGGAAGTTATTTTTCCCGAGGTTTTAAAAAAATATGTTACAGACCTGGCCGAAAATTTTGATTTCAAAGCGGAGTTCCGTCAAAGATTACTGGCAATCCCTCCTGCAACCATAGAAGCGGTATTATACCCGGTTGGCAAAAAGCTATTTTGCATTGTTGGGATCGTAAGCGGATTAGCTACCGGCCTGATCAATTTGGTCATCTATTTTTTTTGAGATGATTTTGAGATGATTATTATTTATAGCATCGGCCACTTTAAGTATTTCTCCAGACAAAACCTGATTTCTCTACCAGCTAAAACCAATTTATGACTGGATTATACTACTAAACCTTTCCTGTGCCTTTTACTAAACTATTCTTGTGCCTTTGACTAAACATTTTCTTGTGCCTTTGTTAATGAGTTTTAACAAATTATTTTCTTAAAACGCACAGGTTTATAGACTGAGCAGAGTCTAACCATTCATCCCTTTAACATCAATTGTGACCATTTATATGTTGACCTTGCAAGTTAAATTAATCAAAAACAACCTTACTAACATGAGAAACGTGCTGCTGATGACGCTTTGCATATTTGCGTCAATGACCTTAACCGCCCAAATGCCTGGTGGTGGCGGAGGTCGCGGAATGGGTGGGCAATCGATGAATATCGGCCACTTCTATGGCAAAATCGTAGATGAAAAAACCAATAAAGGAATTGAAGCAGTTTCCGTTCAATTATTGTCAACCAAATTTGACAGCGTAAATAAGAAAAGAGTGGATACTGTGCTGGGTGGCATGCTTACCCGCAAATCAGGAGATTTCAGTATTGAAGGATTACCCGTGTTTGGCAAATACCGTCTCAAAATTTCAGCAATAGGTTATTCAGAAGTTGAACAAACCGTCGGATTTGATCTCAAAATGGGAAAACCAGGCGACATGAGTGCTGCCCTGGCGGCTGTTGATAAAGATCTTGGAAACATTAAGATGACCATGGATTCCAAAGTCCTCGAAAGCGTTACAGTGACTGCCTCAAAACCATTGATGTCTATGGGAATCGACCGGAAGGTTTTCAATGTGGAAAAAAATATCACCTCTACGGGAGGAACCGCTACAGATATCATGAAAAGCATTCCCTCGCTTTCTGTCGATATCGATGGAAATGTAACCATGAGAAACAATGCCCCTCAGATCTTCATCGACGGGCGCCCGACAAACCTCACATTAGAGCAAATTCCCGCTGATGCAATCGCCAGCGTTGAACTGATAACCAACCCATCTGCCAAGTTCGACGCTTCGGGTGGTACTGCAGGAATTCTCAATATCGTTTTGAAGAAGAACAGAAAAACAGGCTATAATGGTACTTTAAGAGCTGGTATCGATCAGCGCGCAAAAGCTAATCTTGGTGGTGACATCAATATTCGCCAGGCCAAATTCAATATTTTTGCAAATGCAAATTTAAGTCAACGCAAATCTATATCTACCGGAACTACAGAACGTGAGACTTTCATTACAGGGAAGCAGTCTTTTCTGAAGCAAAACGACAAAAACATCAATGAGGGTTATTTCGCTTTTGGCCGTGCAGGTTTTGACTATTTCATAAACAACCGCAACACCCTCAGTGCTTCCGGAGTTGTTGTAAGGGGAAACTTCCAGCCAATCACTACAAGTGACATCTTTATTGATAACTACACAACCGGGGGAACACTTTCTACTTACAGTCAAAGGGTTGCCAATACAGACGGCAATTTCAGAAATACGGGAGCCCAGTTGAGTTATAAAAAGCTCTTCGTTAAACCCGGCCAGGAATTTACTGCTGATATCAATTACAACGGCAGCAAAAATGAAAACAACACCCTGACCAGTACAAGGTACTATGACAAGTATGGCGGTAGCCAGCAAACCTACTTTGATCAGCGCGTTATCGGTGGCGGTACAAACAAGTTTGTAACACTACAGGCTGACTATGTAAACCCGATCACTGAAAAAGCCAAGGTAGAATTTGGTGCGAGAATGCAGATCAGGGACGTTGACAGCAAAAACGATATTTACCAGGATACTGCAACAGGTGTGTTTTTTAAAGTGCCCCAGTTATCATCTAATTATATCAATAGTGATAAGGTTTATGCGGGTTATCTCACATTTACAAATGCAATCAGGGATTTTGGATACCAGATCGGGCTCCGGGTAGAAAGCTCAGAATATGATGGTGAAGTAAAAACGGTTACCACAGGTGGAAAGGATACATCGTCAAGTTATGGCAACAATTTCCCGATCAGTCTTTTCCCAAGTATATTCTTAAGCCAAAAGCTGAAGAATGGCCAGGAACTGCAACTGAATGTCACCCGGCGGATTAACAGGCCGAATTTCTTCCAGTTGTTTCCATTTACCGACTATTCTGACTCGCTCAACTTTAGCCGGGGTAATCCAAACCTGACTCCTGAATTCACTTATTCTTCGGAACTTTCTTATTCCAAGCAATTCAATGGTGGGCACAGTTTCATGAGTTCCCTTTATTTCAAATACACTGATAACCTCATAACCCGTTTCCAGGACAAAGAAACAAATCCTGTTTCCGGTGAAGAGGTTTTCATCAATACCTATATAAATGCAAACAGCAGTTATGTCGGGGGTCTTGAATTGATCAGCCGAAACCCGATTGCCAAATGGTGGGATCTTACTTCAAGCCTGAATCTTTTTACTTCTAAAATTGATGTTGACCAGGAAGGTTTTGAGAACCAGGGAAATGTGTACAGTTGGTTTGCCAAGGTTAACAACACCTTTAAACTTCCTAAAAACTTCTCTATACAGTTAAGTGGTGATTATCAATCCAAGACTGTTTTACCTCCTGGCGGCAGCGGTGGCGGTGGCGGCGGTGGTCGTGGTATGGGAGGCGGTGGCTTTTTCGGAGGTCCGCAGTCTTCTTCACAAGGATATGTTCGCCCAACTTATGGGGTGGATGTGGCAGTAAAGTATGAGTTCCTGAAAGAAAAACGAGCCAGTCTTACTTTGAGTTTCAGCGATGTATTTCGTACCCGCCGAAATGATGTTTATACTGAGTCAGATCTGTTTATCCAGAATTCATTCCGTCGCCGTGATCCGCAATTTTTCAGACTTAACTTTAACTGGCGATTCGGTAAATTCGATACCTCTTTGTTCAAACGTAAGAATATGAGGGGTGAAGCCGAAGGTGTGCAGAACGGCATGCAGGGCGCTCAGCAGTAATGAAATATTATTAGCCCGGCATTAATGATATAGAATTAGATTATAGAATTATAAGACAAAAGCAATAAAGGTTGTTTTACTCCAGGGTAAAACAACCTTTATTTATTAATGCGGGCCTCAGGCATCTCATGGTGCCATAAAATTTTATACATTGAATCCCGGATTATGGCAGCGACATCATTTAAATATCTTGCTTTAGGCGACTCCTACACTGTTGGGGAAGGAGTTGAAACCGGGGACAGTTTTCCGTTTCAACTGGTGAGAACATTGAATGAAACAGTAAAAAAGGCCGACAATCCCGCTGAACAAAATCCTGGATTACCTGGTAAACAAAATCCTAAAAAAATATTTGAAGACCCGGTTATAATTGCCAAAACAGGTTGGACGACCTCTGAATTAATAGGGGCTGTAAATGATGCTAATTTAAAAACCAACTTTGATATAGTCACTTTGCTGATCGGTGTGAATAATCAATACCGGGGGCTGGCACCGGACGAGTATGGATTGGAATTCGGGCAACTAGCTTCTGTCGCTTTGAACTTTGCCGGAAATAATCCTTCAGGGGTTTTTGTTCTATCTATCCCGGACTGGTCCGCCGCGCCTTTTGCGGCTGACCGTGATCGTGAGATGATCAGCTTTACTATTGACCGTTTTAATGAATTGAACAGGCAGATCTCGTTGAGGCAGGGTTTTCACTATATCGATATCACAAAAGGCAGCAGGGACGTATTAAATGATGCTTCCCTGGTTACAAAAGACAATCTACATCCTTCGGCGACTGAATACAGGAAATGGTCCGATCAACTGGTTCCTCTTATTTCGCACCAGTTGTCAATCCAAAAAGTTGACCAGACAGCAAAGTAATATCATCAGCTGACCGAACAATATTGCTAATTGAATAATATCTGAAAAACTGAATAGCTAATTAATAAAAAACTGAATAACTGAATAATAATAGTGAAGGGAATAATACAAGTAAAGGCATAATATCACTAAAGCGGGTGATATCAGTAAAGCGAGTGATTTCAATAAAGCGCATAATATCAATAATACCAATAACGTGAATAATATCAAAGAAAACAACATCAACAATAAAAGCGACACCGACCTTCATTCACCCCACTATGAAAAATTCAGTGCTATCCTTTTGCTGGTAGCAGGTTTTGTATACCTGGCATTGTGGCTCATATCAATTTTTTCAGAAACTACCTCTTTCATTAATAAGGCTGATGACAAAGTTTCCATGAACTTGTCTGAACTGTTGAGCCATATCCGGACCGTTATCACAATTGGTTTAGCCCTCGGTGGTGGTTTTTTGATTTTCCGGAAAAGGCGTCCGGGATGGATAATGGGCATAGTAGTGTTGATCCTTCTATTAATAATTTGCAGTGGCACCCTTTACCAGGCCATCAAACTAAAAGAACCAATATTAATAGGAGTAACATCAACCACCTGGCTGATATTACTCCTATCAATTGTGTTTCTCCTAATCCCCTCCGCGCGCAAAAAATTTAATATCACCAAACCCACCATAATAACGGCAACCCTGCTTGCAAGTCTATTGGCTATTTTATACTTCTTCGTTCAATAAGCACAACTCATCACTCACATAACTCCACTCACCACTTACAACTCGCCGCTAACCACTTACAACTTTTATATAACTTCTTTCACCGAGCTCAATCATGCTGCTTGGTTTGTTAATTTAGCGAGTTTTTTTTCTAAGGTAGCTATTTGTTGTTTCCGTTGTTTTTCTTTGTATTCATCCATGTTG
>Ga0193752_1000135_pt1 | contig 98019 bp, 68 predicted proteins | sample H1c1metaG_FD_144924 | JGI IMG/M metagenome (GOLD analysis project Ga0193752, IMG submission 144924) | Soil microbial communities from a riparian zone of the East river system, Colorado, United States - H1c1 | ecosystem: Environmental > Terrestrial > Soil > Riparian zone | place: USA: East River... | reverse complement strand
TACATTACCAAGGGCATCCGTCGCGCAGGAGAACGCCCGGGTATAACCGGTTGTGCCTCCGTAGTAAGTGCCCCATTGACACACACCTGCCAGGTCAAATTTTATTAAGAACGCTTCATACACCGCTCCGGCGCTGTAAACAGTTTGATGTGCCCCGGATGTTGCAATGCCCGTTGTTGACTGTGTGTAGCCGCACGTGTACACATTACCGCTGGCGTCTGCAGCACAGCTGTTCACTGCATCATAGGCCGGTCCGCCAAAGAACGTACCCCACACTCTTACCACCGGGTCAATCGTAAATGCCAGTTGCGGATCAATGTTTTCAATTTCAAACGAAACTTCGTTATTCGTGATCACCCATTTCGATGGAAGTGTTTTTCCGTTTTGAAAAACCAATGGCGCCTGTTCGATCAGATCGCCAAGCGGAGTTTTAATAACCAATTCTCCTTGTGCGTTTATCGTCAGTGATTCTGCACCTGCAAATTGCAAACGGATATGTTTGTAATCTGCACCGGGAGCAACGATGTAATCATACTTGAGGCTTCCGTCTTTCTGGTACCATTTCAGATCAATGCCGGTATAAATATTCTGATACGTGATCTCGCTGTAACTTTTTACACCCGTTACACCATCCGGGCAAACGGCCGTGTAATAATTATCACTTCGTTCCTGCGCTTCACCTTTCGTAACCGTGGCGTTTGTATTCGTGTTCAGCCAGCTTACATCCAAACGGTAAACCGTAATTTGATCCGGCACGGTTTTTTTTCCTTCGACGGTTTTTGTTGGCGCTGAATTTTCTTCTTTCCAGCTGTCCACCCGGCTCAATTGGTATGAGATGCCATTGTTCTTCAGGTGAAACACCATTTTACCATCCGTGCCGGAGAATAAAACATCCGGTCGTGGCTGAGAGTTCTGATCACCAACCTGTCCTTTGTTTTCTTTGAAGCTCAGTGATGAGTTGGTTTGAGGTGTAAAACCTTCGGGGGTAATTTTTGCATCTGTGGTTTGTCCGAAGAGAAAAGAGGACACAAAACAGAAGATAGCTGCGGTTGCAGCATGGCGAATACGGGTCATGCGGGTGTGTTGTTAAATGAAAAAGAAAATAGTCAGCGGCCGGAGGCAATGAGGGAAAAAGGGTCAGTGCTTTTGGTGAGACAATGTTAGCACAGTTTCGATTGCATCAGCAAAACGGTTGCCGGACAAATACCGGACATGCGTTGTGATCGACGAAGAGAAATACTTTTGGGGAAACAAGTGTCGGACAAATGCCGGACAGGATGCAGCAAGTGCTCAACTGTTCACGATGACACGTTGCGCATCTGCAGTAACAACAACGATAAGGTAAACACGCGGTGCATACAGCGTTATTACTTGTTGAACATCCGGTTGAACTTTCATTGCAGTTACCAATTGTCCAATCGCATCGTATATCATGATGTCGGCGATTTTTTTTGTTCAACTGTAACGTGAATGTTCCGTTGTTCGGATTTGGATAAACAACAAATCCGCCCGTTGTTGGGTTTGTTGGTAAACCACTCAATAGAAAGTTAAGAAAAAAATGTATTGAGCGCGGGAGATGTAATCGCAACTTCACTCCGTCGGAGCAGGGCCGTATTTATTTTCACCCGGCTTTCCTTTGGTCAGCAGCAAAATCAGCAACCAGATACCTCCGATAAATGGAACAAAAACAACCAGGATCGTCCATCCGTTCTTGCTGATGTCGTGAAGTCTTCTCACGGCAATGGCAAGAGTTGGAATCAATGTTAACAGTAGAAAGACGCCATATACCGGATCAGTTCCTATCGAATAATAAGCGTGCCCGTAAGCGGTAACTAACCCGGGGTTGCCGGAATAATTCAGGATGAGCATTCCGGGCAACAGGAATATGATCGACGCAATGAAATTGCAAAGCGTAAATATCCAGTATTCCTTTCGGCTTGCCCTGCCGCCAAAATCTGCGTACTGCCTGAATGCTTTGAAATACCATTTCATGTGTTTCGGTATTGATTCATTCAAAATAAAAACGTCCCGACATGCATGCCCGGACGTTTTGTTTTTCTTGCAATAGTATTTCGGTTGAGTCTACGATTTCTTCCTCCGGGCAATCAACACCGTCGACAGAATGATGATCAGAAACCCAAGCAGAAAATTCGGCATCGCCCAGAACTTCGTCATGTCGAACATGTGTTGCGGGCTGCTGAATGCCTGGAGGTACGCAGGAATTTCCGCCTGTTGGTTGTTCGCAATTTTGTAGTTCACAAAACCGCGCACATCCTGGTGCGTAAGTCCAATGTAAAATGCAATTCCCCAGGAGACGCAAATGAACAATGCAGTAATTCCACCTTCTTTCAACCCGGTTTTAAAAGGCAGCACATGATCGGGCTGAATGTCTTTTGTTTTGCGGATAGAAAGATAGATGCAGGCGAAATAGAACAGCATAGGTCCGTAGAACAGCATACCGCCCCACGTTCCGGTGAAATCGCCAAGCATCGATGTAAGCTGCAGTCCCGCTACAATCACCGAACCGATAATACCCATCAGCAAAGAAGGGCGCATTCTCTTTGAAGAATCCATTTTATCCGTTCATCGAAATCAGGAACTCCTCGTTGGTCTGCGTGTTCTTCATGCGGTCTTTGAGGAAATCCATCGCTTCCTGCGGGTTCATATCCGCAAGGTGGTTTCTCAATACCCAGATGCGCTGCAATACGTCCTTCTGGAGAAGGAGATCGTCGCGGCGTGTAGAAGAAGATACGAGATCGATTGCAGGGAATACACGCTTGTTCGCGAGTTTGCGGTCGAGCTGCAATTCCATGTTACCGGTTCCTTTGAATTCTTCGAAGATTACTTCGTCCATTTTCGATCCGGTGTCGATCAACGCCGTTGCAAGGATCGTCAATGAACCGCCGTTCTCAATTTTACGCGCAGCACCGAAGAAACGTTTTGGTTTCTGCAATGCGTTTGCATCCACACCACCGGAAAGAACTTTTCCTGATGCAGGCTGAACGGTATTGTATGCACGCGCAAGACGCGTAATTGAATCGAGGAGAATTACCACATCGTGTCCGCACTCCACCATACGTTTTGCTTTTTCCAAAACGATGTTGGCGATTTTTACGTGACGGTCTGCAGGCTCATCGAACGTAGAAGCAATAACTTCTGCACGTACGCTGCGGGCCATGTCGGTAACTTCTTCCGGACGTTCATCGATGAGCAAGATCATCAGGTACGCTTCCGGGTTGTGATCTGCGATTGCGTTTGCAACTTCCTTCAACAGGATTGTTTTACCTGTTTTCGGTTGTGCAACAATCAAACCACGCTGACCTTTACCGATTGGTGTGAACATATCCATCACACGCATCGACATCGGCGCTTTCATTTTGATATTGCTTCCGCCAACGAGATTGAATTTTTCTTTCGGGAACAACGGTGTCAGGAAGTCGAACGGAACACGGTCGCGCACGTATGCAGGATCACGCCCGTTGATTTTTTCCACTTTCACCAATGGGAAATATTTTTCGCCTTCTTTCGGAGGACGGATTCCGCCGCGTACCGTATCGCCGGTTTTCAAACCAAAAAGTTTGATCTGCGATTGTGAAACGTAAACATCATCCGGTGAGTTCAGGTAATTGTAATCCGATGAACGGAGAAATCCGTAACCATCAGGCATAATTTCAAGAACGCCTTCCGCATTCACCACATTGTCGAAATTGTACATTTCTTCCAATGGTTGGCGCGGCTGGAAATTCGGACGGTTTTGTCCGTGGTTGCTGTTCCCGCTATTGCTGTTGTTCTGGTTTCCGTTCGGTGGATTTTGGTTCCCGTTCGGTGGATTCTGATTTCCGTTAGACGGATTCTGATTTCCATTTCCGGAATTCTGATTTCCGTTAGGCTGGTTCTGGTTCGGATTCTGTCCGTCGTTTTTTGGACCTTGTGCCTGCACAAACGGAGGAGCCTGGTTGTGTGCCGGAGCAACAGGGGCCTGGTTCTGGTTCGGATTAGGATTCTGGTTCGGAGGCCTGTTGAACGGCTTCTGATTCGGATTTTGATTCTGTTGGAACGGACGACGTTGCGGACGCTGTTCAAATGGTTTTTTATCGCCTTGTGGAGCAGGGGCAGTTGATTCAACCGGTGTTGTTACGACCGGAGTTTCACTTTCTTTTTTATCGGTTTCGATGGTCACAAAACGTGTGTCCGGTTCTGTTGAACTTTTGAAAAGTTCCGGCGTTTCTTCAGCACCCGCTTTTGGTTTACGGATTCTTTTTGCTTTTTCCGGATCAGCTTCGTCGGCTCCTTTTTTGGGAGCGCCAGCCACAGCCTGTGTATCCAGGATCTTGTAAACCAGTTCCTGTTTTTTGAGCGTTTCGAATTTCGGGATGTTCAGATCCTTGGCAATTTCACGAAGTTCTCCAACGAGTTTGGAGTTCAATGCAATAATGTCGTACATGTTGTTTGGTTAGTTCAGTAAATGCTTTTTTATTCTGGTCTGTTGGGGGGAATTTGGCTTTGTTTGGGGGTCTTCGTCGCGGGTATTATCGAAAGAAGTGCGGAACTGTTTAAATGTCCGTCAAAGCACTAAAAATAGAATTGTTGTTTTTTGAAGTTGAAATGAAAACTTTTACCTGGGAAAAATAACCGTGATGGGTGGTTATTCATGGCAGAAGCATGGTGCAATAATACGAAGAATTCGGCATTCCAACTAAAAACATGAAAAAATTACCTAATTGGTGCTTTTAAGGAAACACGGCGGCGCAGCAACGCAGCGACCCAGAGGTACAGCCGGGAATAGTTTTGTATCGGTGGCAGGATTTTAATTTCGCGTGAATAAAAAAAGCAGCGTCGCGGCGTTCATCCTGAGCTTGTCGAATGGATGTCGCCGTATTACATTTGTTGCATGATTCAACGCATCCAGACCCTCTTCCTCTTCCTGACCGACATTGTATTGGTGGTGTTATTTTTCGTTCCCTTCATGCTGAAGTTCGATGATAAAAGCGCAGCGGCTGGAGTTCCGGTTACGCTGCTGGATTTTCCGCTGGCCATTGTTGGACAGGGCGCAATATGCGTGATCCCTTTCGTTGCCGTTACACAGTTTAAAAATCGTGCATTGCAATTGAAAATATGTTTCGCCGGAATTGTATTGTCTGTTTTCTACACGGGCGCATTGGCTGCCATTCCAACTATTCTGAACGACGGCAACGAAAGGGATTTCGCGCATTATGAAATCGCGTACGGCACCTGGATTTCGCTGGCGAATATTGTTTTGTTTTACCTGGCGCGGGTGTATATCCAGAAAGACGAAGACCTGGTAAAATCTGTTGACCGGCTGCGGTAGTTGTTTTCGATGAGCCGATTTCCGATTTGTTAATTAGTTGATGCAGTTTCCGTCACCATCGGCAATCAACTAATCGTTCATCAACTAATCAACATCTAATCGTTCACCATTATTTTTCTTCCTTCGGAAAAATTTCCTCCCACAATTCGTACATAGTAAATGCCAGCCGAAAAGCCCGACAGATCGATCGTGTTAGCTATACGCGATAACGATTCCTGGTAGACCAGCTGCCCGGTTTGATTGTACATTTCCAGGGTACACTGTACGGGAACCGTTACATATAAAATGTCCGATGCCGGATTCGGATAAATTGAAATCCCATTCTGCATGGTCGATCCGATATCTGTGCAGATGTCAACAAAAATGGAATCTGTTGCCATGCATTGCGATGCGCTGTCGGTGTACGTGATCACATTGAATCCTACATTCGCCAGTGAAGCATCAAACATATTTGCGGTGACGCCGGTTCCGGAAAAAAGTCCGCCTGGAGGAGAAGCGCCAGTCAGTGTAATCACTCCATGACTCATGCATAACGTGTCGTAAGGCGCAGAGAATGTTACCTCAGGTGGCTCAGTCAGAATGATGGTGTCTGATGCTGTGCAGCCTGAAGAATCGCTCACAACAACACTGTAGATACCGGCACCAAGTTGACCGGGACTGTTTGTTGTGTCTCCGTGACTCCAGTTCCACACATAACCTCCGTTTCCTCCGGATGCTGATAGTAGGATCAGCCCATTGGAATCGCCGTTACAGGTTGGGTTTACAATACTATCGATTGTCAGACCGATCGGAGACGGTTCTGTGATGGTAAACGTAAATGAACCTCCACAACCGAATGCATCCATCATGGTCACAAGGTATATTCCGGCAGTCAACCCTTGCGCTGTGGTTGTATCATCCTGGGAAGTAAATGGAACAGCCGGAGACCACAGGAAATTGTATGGGCCTGTTCCTCCGTTGCCGGTGAGCATCGCCGTGCCATCACTACCACCATTACATGTTACATTTTGTTGTGAGGCTTGCAGCGCAATAGCGGCGCCTGCAGGTGGAACCACTACCAACTGGGTATCACTGTAAAATCCACCACTCGAAGTCACCACGACTGAATATGTTCCGGCACATAAACCGCTTGCGGTGGCCGTAGTCTGAACCGGGCTTGTGCCCCATGCGTAGCTATAGGGACCCATGCCACCGGAAACGAATGTTACAGCCGCCGTACCGTTACATGTGTTGCACAGATCAGGTGTTGAAGTGGTGTTAAAAGTCAATTGCACAGTGGAGGGACAGCTTATGCACGCAGAGGTTTGCATATACAGTCCAACCATGCACATGCAAAAACAATCACCGGTTTTCGTTGCTGTAAAGCTTGATGTGGCTTGACCGGTGACCAAGGTAGTTGGTAACTGAATATAGTTCCACCATGTTCCGGTAAACGCGAGGGGCGAAGAATTTAGATTGACACTGCTGCCCGCGTATTGCATATCGCTCATAATGCAAAAAGCAGCAGATGATGATGGTGCGGTGCAAACAGGATCATAGGTAATATTTGCAGTGCCCGTACCCGAAAGAATTGTCAATGCACCGTCTGCGAGAATTATGCGTCCTTCAAATGTGGCGGTGGGATCATTAAATATGATCATGAGCATGGCACCGTTCATATCGTTATTGGCTGTCGGTGGATTCGTGAGCAGCCCGCTGATGTTGTATGTTCCGTCTCCTGCAATGGCCGCAGTAACATCAGCGCGATAGGTATAAGCTGCGGGATATACCCAGCAAAAATCCTGGTCCATACCAACGATGGGCATTGGAAAGGACTGCACGCCCATGGGACCCGAAATGGTTGCGGTTTGTGCCGCACCGGTGCCGGATCCGTTCGTCCAGAGAAATGCTTTGATGATGTTGGCATTGGCAGGAATGCCGCTGATAACAAATGGGGCTGGCTGGAGAACACCCGCCGGAACAAAGCGTTGTCCGAGTTTTTGAGAAGCTGTAACAAACTGCAATCCACAAGCCGTTGAATCGAAAATCGTACCAAGCGTCCCATTTCCATTTTGTGGACTCAGGGTGTTACCGGAAGAGGCAACATAGCCCGGTGTTCCTCCCGGAGCCGATACCAGCGACTGTGCATGAGTTCTGACTATGCAAGTCAATAACAGGATCACCAGGATCTTCACGTTCGGGTTCACATTCATAATTTGAGTTCAGCAGGAATTATTGAAGATGCAAAATAGGTACTTAATTTAGCATTCGAAATTCCTGTTGGCAGGAAGAATATGATGCAAGTCGTGAATGACAAGTGTGCATCTACCGCACCAAACCAACATATCCCTTACACGTTTCCTTCTCATTCTTCGCATACGTGATCTTCAGTATCCACATGTACACACCGGCCGCGCAGGGCGTTCCTTTTGCTGTTGTTCCATCCCATACTGGTGAAGCACTTTTTTGTTGGTATATCAGTACACCCCAGCGATCATAAATGATCATCTCAATCGATTCCGGTTGTTCTCCAGAAACGATCGGTGAGAAAATATCATTGATGCCGTCGCAGTTGGGACAAAAACTTTTTTGCACGCGGATATTCGGATCGCAGGTTGCGGTGTCTATGGACGGACTTTGCACAGCGGTAGAATCTTCGCGGATATTTTGTGCGCCCAATGTGTTGAGAGCAAAAAACAGCAGGCAGGTGAGTAGTGTCTTCATAAAAAAAAGCCAGTCTTTCGACTGGCTCCTTTGGTTAAGAGATTTTTTAGAGAATCAGGTTCACGTGACCGATCAAACTGTGTCTCTGCTGAAGTACATCGAGACACTTGATCTTCCACACATAGGTGTCTTCCTGGCAAAGATCAGTGTGACCTTGTACGGTACCGTTCCATCCTTCGTTCAGGTCGTCGGTGTAGAAAATCAGGTTGCCCCAACGGTCAAACACCCACATTTCGAAATTTTCAGGATCGATACCAACACCTTGTGCGAAGAACAGATCATTTGATCCGTCCCCGTTTGGTGTAAACGTATTCGGAACATAGATCGCAACGTCGGCATCAATACAAACTTCCTGCACCGTAGTGTCTGTACATCCGTTGACAGATGCAACTTCAAGTACAACATCGTAGCATGCTGGTCCCGGATAGGTGAACACCGGGTTCTGCTGGGTGGAAGTGCTCGGTGTGATATCACCGAAACTCCAGTTCCATGAATTTGCACCTACAGACATGTCGGTGAAGTAGATCGTTGGGTTCAACTCGGTAGTTGGTTGCGGTCCTGCAACAAACGCAGCTGTTGGAATTCCGAATACATCGATGTAGTTATTCATCGTGATCGTATTCACGCAACCTGCATTGGTTGTTACTGTGAGCACTACGCTGTACACACCCGCTGTGGTATAGCAATGTGTCGGGTTTTGTACAGATGCCGTATTCTGATCACCGAAATCCCACGCCCAACCGATAAGTGTTCCGGTTGCAACTGTAGAAAGGTCAGTGAAATCGACACAGAGCGGCGCACACCCCGACAACGAATCACCAATTAAAATGGACGTTGGATTTGGATTGACTGTTACGTTGACAATCGCCTGCGCTGTACAGCCGTTAAGATCTGTAAGGTCTGCGGTGTACGATCCAGTCGTTTGTGGAATAACCGTCTGCGTATTACCCTGCAGGTTGATCGGCATCCAGTTCACTGTGTAGTTTGGAGTACCACCACCTGGTGTTGCATTCAGCGTTACCGGTGTTCCTGCGCAAACCACAGAAGGTGTTGCAGTAACCTGTACCGTAAGCAGTGAAGGTTCTGTAATTACCGCAGTAGCAGATGAAGTACATCCGTCAGCATCCGTTGCCGTAACAATATAAGTTCCTGCCAGCAAACCGGTTTCCGTGGCAGCAGTTCCGCCGCTCGTCCAGTTGTACGTGTAAGGTCCGTTACCGCCGAGGAATAATCCGGTTGCAGTACCGTTGCTTCCACCGAAGCAGGATACCGGAACGAGTGGCCCCATGGAGGCAACAACGCCGGACTGGTTAATTACGTTTACTGTAACTGTATCTGCGCAACCGTTTCCATCAGTAACAACAACAGCATAAGGTCCACCAACCACATTAGCCAGTGTATCTCCTGTGCTACTGTTCGAAAGCCACAAGTAAGTCAATACTCCTGTACCGCCATTGGCAGTCACGTATGCATTACCATCGGCTTGTCCGCAGTGTGCAGTATCGTACGCTGTGTTGATCACTACCTGAGTAGGTTCTGTAACTGTTGCAGTTCCTGTGCTGGTACAACCGTTCTGGTCCGTTACCGTTACGTTATATACGCCGGCGCAGACATTGTTACAGCTTGGCTGTGTACAGCCGCTGCTCCAGTTGAACGAATAAATACCCGTTCCACCATTCGGTATCACAACAACCTGTCCGTCGCATGCGCCGAAACAGGTGACGTTAAATCCACCCACCGTATTGGTGAGTTGCGGTGGTTCCGTGATCGTAATCGTGGATGATGTAGAACATCCGTTCGGATCACTGGCATCAACTATATAAGTTCCTGCAGCAAGTCCTGTTGCCGAATTCGTTGATGATACGTTTGGTGTCCACGTATACGTTACAGGTCCGGTATTTCCGCTGACCGTTATGCTTGCCGTACCAGAGCCGTCGCCGAAGCACGGAAGGTCAGTAGAAGCCGAAGTAACCGTCATGTTGGCTGATGGAGCAATTGTTGTGCTCGCGGTTGTTGTACACCCGTTGGCATCTGTAACAACTACGGTGTATGGTCCTGCTGCGAGGTTGTTCACTGTTGTGGTGGTGTATCCACCCGGACTCCACACAACGCCCGGAGCACCCGTTCCGCCACTGCTGGCTACAGTTACTGATCCGTTCGGTTGATTACAACTCGAGGCAACTGCGGTTACGGTTGCCGTAAGCTGTGGTGGTTCTGTAACGTTGATCGCATACGAATAGGTACAACCGTTTGCATCTGTAATCACAATCGAATACGGTTGCGCACTAAGTCCGGTAGCCGAACTGGTTGAACCATTCACCGTGTTGGCTGCTGCGGGTGACCATGCAAACGTGTATGGTCCTGATCCGCCAACGGCAGTAACGTTAGCACCGGCGTTCGAACCTCCGAAACAGCTTGGGCTACCGACGACAGAAGCTGCGCCGAGTTGCGAAGGTTGCGTTATCGTAAATGTTTGTTGTCCCGTACAACCGTTCGCATCCGTAACCGTAGCCACATAGGTTCCTGCACCGAGGCCCGTGGCCGTGTTGCTGTTTCCTGTTGTTGAATTGGCTACTGCCGGATTCCATACAAACGTAAACGGCCCCGTGCCACCCGTTGCGGTGGCTGTTGCTGATCCGTTTGTCCCTCCGAAACAACCCACGTTGGTCACAGGAGCACTCGCGATGGTAATACCGCCACCGGCCATGGTTACCGTTACTGTTTGTGTGGCTGTCTGGCAGCCGTTAGCGGATGTAACCGTTACGATGTAGGTGCCCGGACACAAACCAGTCGCAGTTGGGCCGGTTTGTATCGGTGAAGTATTCCAACTATACGTATATGGTCCCGTTCCTCCGGTGACGTTCGTTACCGTTGCTGTTCCGTTGCAGTTGGCGCAGGACGCAGCAGCTGTACTCGTTGTGATGTTCAGTGCCGAAGCAGTCGGACAACTTACACAGGTTGTTGTACGGAAGTACAAACCGGCGATGCACAGGTTATAACAATCGCCACTGCTGCTGATCGCAAAGTTTGCGGTTGTAGCACCTACGTTAACTGTTGTATTCACCTGTTCAAAATTCCACCAGTTCCAGCTCAATGGAATTGGAGTACCATTGGCTGACCATGAGTTCGGGTTGAACTGGATATCGCCAACTCCAAGAAATGCACGTGCGTTAGTTGTTGCACCGCATACTGCAGGATTAAGTGGCATGTTGTAACTCGCGTTACCGCCATTCACAACAATAGCTCCGTCAGCAATTACAATTCGTCCCTGCCAGGCCTGTGATGGATCGCTCCAGATTACAATGAGTGTACCACCGTCCATGTCGTTGCCTGGTGTTGGTGGGTTGGTGAGGATACCGCTTACGTTGTATGTTCCGTTACCACCTATTACAGCAGTTACGTCTGCACGGTACGTGTATGTTCCGGAATAGCCCCAGCATTTATCCTGGCCCTGTCCGACAACTGTCATTGGGAAACTCTGTGTTCCGATCGGACCTGCAATCGTTGCAGTTTGCGCCGCACCGTTACCGGAACCTTCTGCCCAGAAGTACGCTTTCTGAATTACTGCGCAGGCAGGAATACCAGAAATAACGAATGGGGCAGGTTGGTTAATTCCCTGCGGTGTGAAACGCTTACCTAAACGCTGTGTGGCGGCCGCGTAGTTCACTCCGCAAGCGGCAAAGTCATAGATAACACCCAGTGTTCCGTTACCGTTTTGTGGTGTAGGATTACCGGGTCCTCCTATACTTTGTACTTGATTCTGGCTCGCAGGATATCCACAAGCACCCGGAACTCCGGGACAATTTGTTTGTGAATTAGGTTGTTGTGCAAACAACGAAGTGAAGTTTGCAAACAGCGCGAACAACAGGGAGATGCGTAGACCGTGCCTCATGTTACTCTGGTTTAGAAGGTGTGTACTCTGGTGTGTGTGTAATTTGCCATTCGAAATTTAATTAAAACAGGTTGTTAATCAAAGGAACGGGCATATTTATTTGTCGAAACACGCTTTTCGTCAGGTTTTGCGCGGTTTTGATGATTGGAAAAGTAATTTTGGGCAGGAGGGGAGTGCATTTTACGGGATTTGCGCGATCAAAAACCTGGATATGATCAATGCGTGACTGGGTTGCGTAGCAATTAATTTACCACGGAGGCACAGTGTCACGGCGCACGTTTGATAATTATTACTCAATTCGGCACAGTGAAAAAAATATCACTGCGTGATATCATTTACAATAACAGCTGTCTTGTAAACAACAAATGGCGAAGCCAATTGACTCTGTTCGCTGTGCCGAAATAAACAACTGATGAGAAATGCGCCGTGTCGCCGTGCCTCCGTGGTAAAAAAAATATCACAGAAATCGCGAAAGATCATTGATGAAAATGCATTAAAAAAGCGTCCCACCTTCTGATGGGACGCTTCTCATTTTTATTTTTCGCTTACTTGACCAGGTTCACGTGCCCAATGAGATCGTGCCTGTTTCCGAGAAGATCTTTCACTTTGATCTTCCACACGTACGTATCGATCTGGCAGATTTCCGCTGCACCCTGCACGCGTCCATCCCAGCCTTCATCGAGTTCATCGGAATAGAAAATCATATTGCCCCAACGATCAAATATCCAGAGTTCGTATTCATCCGGATCCATGCCCACGGTAACGGGGATGAACACATCGTTCGTTCCGTTTCCATCCGGTGTGAATGTATTCGGAACGTAGATCGAAACGTCCGGATCGATGCACACCAGTTGTGATGCCGTGTCTATGCAACCATCCTGTGATGTTACTTCAAGGAGTACGAAGTAACAGGTTGGATCAGGATACGTAAATGTTGGATGCTGGTCGGTCGATGAAGAGTTCGCAACGTCTCCGAAACTCCACAGCCACGATGTTGCATTCGATGAAGAATCTGTGAACGAAATGATCGGGTTCAGGATCGTTGTTGGTTGTGGAGAAGCTCCGAATGCAGCCACCGGCACCGCGTACACCGAAATGTAGTTGGCCATGGTGATGGTCTGCGTACATCCTGCATTGGTGGTGATGGTGAGTATAACCGTATACACACCCGGTGTGTTGTAACAGTGCGATGGAGTCTGCTGGGTAGAGGTGGTGTTGTCACCAAAATCCCAGAGCCATCCGGTAAGCGTACCCGAAGCAACGGTTGATTGATCCGTGAAGTCGACACAGAGCGGTGCACATCCGGAAGTAACATTCGATGTGAATAACGCAACAGGCATTGGATTCACCGTCACAAGAATCGGAGAAGTTGCCGTACATCCGTTTGCATCGGTAACCGTACAGGTGTACGTGGTTGTTGCAGCCGGTGTGATGTTTTGCGTTTGACCCGCGAGTGGCCCCGGTGTCCATGAGTACGAGTAAGCCGGTGTACCGCCGCCTGCATTCGCGCTGAGCTGTACCGGAGTTCCTTCGCATACGGATGTTGGATTCGCGCTGGCCTGCAACGTGAGCATCGTAGGTTCGGTGATGAGGACGTTAACTGTAGACGTACATCCTGCAGAGTCTGTTACTACAATCACGTAGTTACCTGCTGAAAGTCCCGTAGCATTCGCAGTTGTAGAAGCGTTTGGCGTCCAGCTATACGTGTATGGCAACGTACCACCGGTTGCTGCAATGTCAATCGCACCATCACCGGAATTGAAGCAGGTGAGGTTCGTAGATGTATTGAGCGTTGCAGTTACACCGTTGAGGTTTTGCACCACCTGCGAAAGCGTATCGGAACAACCGTTCTGGTCAGTCACTACTACAGAGTAGGTTCCTGACGCAACGTTGTTCCAGATTGCAGTTGCAGGGCCACCATTGAGCCACTGGTACGTGATAGTACCTGTACCACCAGTTGCATTGGCAGATACAGAACCGTCGGCGAGATTGCAATGTGCATCCACTGCAGAAGTCGTGGTGACAATTGCAGAAGGTTCGGTGACCGTTACACTCGCGCTTGCCGTACAACCGTTGTCATCCGTTACTACGCAAGAGTACACACCGGCAATCAGACCCGTTGCGGTGGCGTTTGTTCCACCGGACGGCGACCATAGGTACGTGTAGTTACCAAATCCACCTGCTGCAGTGGCTGTGGTTGTGCCATCGTTTCCTGCGTTGCAATTCACCGGGGTGAATGTCGCACTGAGCGTAAGAAGTGCCGGTTCGTTTACTGTTGTTGATGCGGTGGTTGTGCAACCATTTGCATCGGTCACCGTAACCACGTATGCACTGGTGATCAAACCAGTTGCCGAGTTGCCTGTTCCACCGGAAGGCGACCATGAATAGGTGTAAGGACCAACGCCACCTGTTTCAGTAACTGCAGCTGTTCCTGTGTTTCCGCCGAAGCAAAGTACGTCGGTAGAAGTTGCAGCGGCAGTAAGCAGCGGAGGTTCTGTAATTGTAACAGCAGCTGTATCGGTGCAACCGTTTGCATCGGTAACAGTTACTGTGTAAGTTCCTGCAATCAAATTTCCGGCAATAGAATCCGGATCGGCATTGCTCCACAGGTAAGTGTATGGAGTTGTTCCACCTGTTGATGATGCCGTAGCTGATCCGTTGTTACCACCGAAGCAGGAAACCATTGTTGGAACACCAATGGAAACCGTTGGAGAGTTTGCACTTGGAACGTTTACTGTTGCCGAATCAACGCAACCATTTGCATCGGTAAACACGACCGTATAAGTTCCTGCGAGCAATCCGGTTGCAGTTGCGTTTGTTCCACCGGCAGGTGACCATATATAAGTGCATGAACCTGTTCCGCCGGTTACGTTAACCGAAGCAGATCCGTTAGCCGAACCGCATGTCGATTGCGTGAATGAAGTTGTTGCAGCAAGGGCTGGCGGTTCAGTTACTGTTACTGAAACAGTGAATGTGCAGCCGTTTGCATCGGTAACAACGCAGGTGTAGGGACCTGCAATCAGGTTTACAGCACTTGAACCTGTTCCACCTGATGGTGACCATGCATACGTGTACGGTCCGATACCACCCGATGCAGTTACTGAAGCGCTGCCGGTATTACCACCGAAACAAAGTACGGCAGTAGCAGTGGCCGTCGCAGTAAGGGCGGTTGGTTGAGAAACCGTAACGGATGCAGAAGTTGTACAACCGTTCGCGTCTGTGGTTACCACCGTGTATGGACCTGCGGTAAGACCTGTTGCATTAGCACCTGTTCCTCCTGAAGGCGACCAGAGATACGTGTACGGACCAACACCACCTGTTGGAGTTACAGTAGCTGTACCGGTGTTTCCACCAAAGCACAGCACCGCTGTTGAAGCCGCCGAAGATGTGAGTACAGGCGGTTCAGTGATAGTTACGCTTGCTGTTGTTGAACATCCGTTTGCGTCAGTCACTGTTACGGTGTACGGGCCTGCAATAAGCGGAGAGCCGGTTGTTCCTGTTCCGCCTGTTGGAGCCCATGCGTATGTATAAGGACCTGTTCCGCCCGAAGCGGTAACAGTAGCTGAACCATTATTGCCACCGAAACAGGAAACGTTTACTGTTGCTGTAATGGTTGCCGTAGGAGAACCTGCGTTCGGAACGTTTACTGTTGCTGTTCCTGTGCAACCATTTGCATCGGTATAAATTACAGTGTACACAGCTGCTGCAAGACCGGTAGCTGTTGCACCTGTACCACCTGAAGGTGACCATGCATACGTGTAAGGGCCAATGCCACCGCTTACGCTCACCGACGCAGAGCCGTTTGAGTTACCGCATGTCGATTGTGTGAATGATGTTGTTGCCGCGAGCGCAGTTGGTTCTGTGATCGTAGCTGTAGCCGTAACCGTACAACCGTTTGCATCAGTAACAGTAACTACATACGGACCTGCAACCAGGTTTGATGCTGTAGAACCGGTTCCACCGGAAGGCGACCACGAGTACGTGTATGGTCCGATACCGCCTGAAGCGGTTACCGAAGCAGCACCTGTATTACCTCCGTTGCACAGAACAGGAGTTGCTGTTGTTGTTGCAGCAAGTGCCGTTGGTTGTGTAACGTTTGTTGTTGCTGTAGTTGTACAACCGTTTGCATCAGTAGTGATGCATGTGTACACACCGACACCAAGACCTGTTGCTGTTGCACCTGTTCCGCCGGAAGGACTCCATACGTAAGTGTAAGGGCCAACACCACCAGTTGCAGTTACTGTTGCGCTTCCTGTTGTTCCACCGAAACAAAGTACCGGTGAAGACGAAGCCGACGAAGTAAGTACAGGCGGTTGAGTGATCGTAACTGTAGCGGTAGTTGAACAACCGTTCGCATCGGTCACTGTTACTGTGTAAGGCCCTGCGATGAGTGCAGTCCCTGTTGTACCGGTTCCACCCGTAGGTGTCCATGCGTATGTGTAAGGACCAGTTCCGCCTGATGCAGCAACTGTTGCTGAACCGTTGTTACCACCGAAGCAGGAAACGTTTACGGTTGCAGTAATTGTTGCAGTAGGAGAGCCGGCATTCGGTACGTTAACTGTTGCAGTGCCCGTGCATCCGTTTGCATCAGTATAGATCACAGTATAAATGCTTGCCGCAAGAGCTGTTGCTGTTGCACCTGTTCCACCGGATGGTGACCATGCATAACTGTACGGACCAACTCCACCGGTTACAGAAACGGCCGCAGAGCCGTTTGAGTTTCCGCAGGTAGCTTGTGTGAACGATGTTGTTGCTGCAAGCACTGTTGGTTGTGTAACGTTTACAGTGGCCGTAGTCGTACAGCCGTTTGCATCGGTCACGGTTACAACATAAGCACCGGCAATAAGTCCTGTTGCTGTTGCGCCTGTTCCACCGGAAGGTGACCATGAATATGTATATGGTCCTGTTCCGCCAGAGGCACTAACTGATGCACTTCCGGTATTTCCACCGTTGCAAAGTACAGCCGTAGATGTTGTAGTTGTTGCAAGCGCAGTTGGTTGTGTTACGGCAACTGTTGCAGTTGTTGTACATCCGTTTACGTCCGTAACAGTTACTGACCATGTTCCCGCTGTAAGGCCGGTAACGTTTGCGCTGCCATCACCGGTTGGGTTACCCGGAGTCCAGTTGTAGGTGTTGCCACCTGCGCCACCTGTGGTTGAAACAGATGCTGTTCCGGTATTTCCTCCATTGCACAATGCAGGAGTTGCTGTTGCTGTAGATGTAAATACAGGTGGTTGTGTAATTGTAACTGTAGCAGTAGTTGAACAGCCATTCGCATCTGTTACTGTTACTGTGTAAGGTCCCGCGATAAGTGCAGTCCCTGTTGCACCGGTTCCACCCGTAGGTGCCCAGGCATACGTGTAAGGACCAGTTCCACCGGAAGCGCTGACGGTTGCTGAACCATTGTTGCCACCGAAACAGGAAACGTGAACAGTTGTAGTTATTACAGCCGTAGGAGAACCTGCGTTCGGTACGTTAACTGTTGCAGTACCTGTGCACCCGTTTGCATCTGTGTAAATAACGGTGTAAGCACCTGCTGTAAGACCTGAAGCCGTTGCGCCCGTTCCACCGGAAGGTGACCATGCATAACTGTACGGACCAACTCCTCCGGTTACAGAAACTGCTGCAGAGCCGTTTGAGTTTCCGCAGGTAGCTTGTGTGAATGACGTGGTTGCTGCAAGCGCTGTTGGCTGCGTAACGTTTACAGTTGCCGTAGTTGTACAACCGTTTGCATCAGTAACAGTTACTGACCATGTTGCTGCTGTAAGGCCAGTAATCGTATTTGTTCCGTCGCCCGTTGGGTTGCCCGGTGTCCAGTTGTAATTGTACGGACCTGTTCCACCGGTTACATTCACTGACGCACTTCCGGTATTTCCACCGTTACAAAGTACAGCTGTTGCCGTTGTGGTTGTTGCGAGTGCGGTTGGTTGTGTAACCGCGACCGTTGCAGTTGTTGTACATCCGTTTACATCGGTAACAGTTACTGACCACGTTCCTGCTGTAAGGCCAGTCACGTTTGCGCTGCCATCACCGGTTGGGTTACCTGGTGTCCAGTTGTAGTTATTGCCACCTGCGCCACCTGTTGTTGAAACAGACGCTGTTCCGGTATTTCCACCATTACACAGTGCAGGAGTTGCTATTGCTGTTGATGTAAATGCAGGTGGTTGTGTAATCGTAGCTGTTGCGGTTGCAATACATCCGTTCGCATCGGTCACTGTTACTACATAAACGCCGGCTATAAGACCGGATGCTGTTGCACCTGTTCCACCCGAAGGCGACCACGCATAGGTGAAAGGTCCTGTTCCACCCACCATCACTACAGTAGCGGAACCATTCGATCCACCGAAGCAGGACACGTTGGCAAATGCGGAAATGTTTGCAGTCGGACCGCCGCTGTTCACAACGGTAATTGTGCGTGTGAGTGTACAGCCGCTTGCATCTGTAATCGTGCAGGTGTATGATCCCGCCAGCAAACCGGTTGCTGTTGCACCCGTTCCGCCTGAAGGCGCCCATGCGTATGAGTATGGACCTGTTCCGCCCGATGCACTGACCGATGCAGAACCGTTCGGGTTACCGCAGGTTGCAGGTGTGGTTGACGTTGTTGCTGCGAGTGCTGTTGGCTGAGTGAATGTAAACGTACGCGTCGCTGTACAGCCATTGGCATCGGTTACAGTTACCGTGTATGTTGTTCCGGTAAGAAGACCTGTTGCAGTAGCTCCGGTACCACCTGATGGCGCCCACGAATAACCATACGGGCCTGTTCCGCCTGATGGAGTTACCGTTGCTGACCCTGTTCCTCCGTTACACAAAATGGTTGATTGTGCACCGGTAGTGGTGAGCGCAGTAGGTTGCGTGATATTGAATGTGCGTGTGAGCGTACATCCGTTTGCATCGGTGATTGTACACGTGTAATTACCAAAGCAACGTCCGGTAGTTGTTGCTGCGATTCCGCCGGTTGGTGTCCATGCATAGGAATACGGACCTGTCCCGCCACTTGCAACAACTGCCGCAGAACCTGTACACGCTCCGTTACATAAAATGTTTGTCTGGCTTTGTGTGGCAGCGAGTGCAGTTGGCTGGGTGAATGTAAACGTGCGCGTAGCTGTGCAGCCATTGGCATCGGTTACAGTTACCGTGTATGTTGTTCCGGCAAGAAGACCTGTTGCAGTGGCTCCTATGCCACCCGTTGGCGCCCACGAATAACTATACGGTCCTGTTCCGCCTGATGGAGTTACCGTTGCTGAGCCTGTTCCTCCGTTACACAAAATGGTTGATTGTGCACCGGTAGTTGTGAGTGCAGTTGGTTGCGTGAATGTAAATGTGCGCGTCGCTGTACAGCCACTGGCATCGGTTACGGTTACAGTGTATGTTGTTCCGGCAAGAAGACCTGTTGCTGTAGCTCCTATACCACCCGTTGGTGCCCACGAATAAGAATAGGGACCTGTTCCGCCAGATGGAGTCACCGTTGCTGATCCTGTTCCTCCGTTACACAAAATGGTTGATTGTGCACCGGTGGTTGTGAGTGCAGTAGGTTGAGTAATGTTGAATGTGCGTGTGAGCGTACACCCGTTTGCATCGGTGATCGTACACGTGTAATTACCGAAACAACGTCCGGTAGTTGTTGCTGCGATTCCTCCGGTTGGTGTCCACGCATAGGAATACGGACCTGTACCGCCACTTACAACAACAGCCGCAGAACCTGTACATGTTCCGTTGCATAAAATGTTTGTCTGGCTTTGTGTAGCTGCGAGTGCCGTTGGCTGGGTGAATGTAAACGTACGCGTAGCCGTACATCCACTGGCATCAGTTACAGTTACCGTGTATGTTGTTCCGGCAAAAAGACCTATTGCAGTGGCTCCTGCGCCACCCGATGGCGCCCACGAATAACTATATGGCCCTGTTCCGCCTGATGGCGTTACTGTTGCCGACCCTGTTCCTCCGTTACACAATATGGTTGATTGCGCACCAGTGGTTGTGAGTGCAGTAGGTTGCGTGATGTTAAATGTCCGCGTGATGCTACAACCGTTTGCATCTGTAATCGTACAGGTGTACGTTCCAAAACATCTTCCGGTTGTTGTCGGACCTATTCCCCCGCTAGGCGCCCACGAATAGGAATACGGAGCCGTTCCCCCGCTGGGAACTACTGCAGCAGCGCCTGTGCAGGCACCGTTGCATAAAATGTTTGTCTGGCTTTGTGTAGCCGCAAGCGCAGGTGGTTGCGTGATAGTGAAAGTTCGGGTAATGGTGCAAGTGGGGGAACCTGATGCAATGGTACACGTGTATGTACCCGCACAAAGTCCGGTTGCAGTTGCTCCTGTGCCCCCCGAGGGGGCCCACGAATAAGTATACACTCCCGTACCGCCCGAGGCGACGACAGCCGCGCTGCCTGTACACAGTCCGTTACACAAGATATTTGTCTGCGACTGAGTGGCGGCTATCGCAGGCGGTTGTGTGATGGTAAATATTTGCTGGGCGGTACAACCACCCGATGCCGTGACTGTGCACGTGTATGTTCCCGCGCAGAGTCCCGTGGCCGAAGCCCCCGTACCTCCCGACGGTGTCCATGCGTAAGTGAAAGGACCTGTGCCTGTAACGATTGTTGTTGTTGCAGAACCCGTGCAGCTTCCGTTGCAGGTAATATTGGTTTGTGAGCCTGAAAGTGTGAGTGTGCCGCTTGATGTAATGGTTACAGCAATTGTAGAGGCAGGAGAACAGGAGAGTGCATCAACAACGGAGAGCGTATACGTTCCGGCACAAAGACCACTCGCGTTGGGTGTTCCTTGTCCGCCGCCTGGTGCAGGAGACCAGGTGTAGGAGAATGGTCCCGTACCACCGGTGAGCGTTACGTTTGCACTGCCCGTACATCCGGAGCATCCCGTGTTGATGTGCGTTTCGCTCAGTGTAAGTGCATTGGCACAGGAAATAAAATCCAGGAATACGCCGGAATCATAATTGCAATCGCCGGCATCGGCAATGGCAATCTTCCAGTGATACGTCTGGCAGGGGCACAAACTAATGCTACGTGTCAGGATTGTAGTAAATCCATCGTACTGTATCGTAGTTCCGCCGTTGTTGTTGATATAGTATGCGGCGTTGTTTCCCGCGTTTACGTTGTCGATGGAAACGGGTGTTACGTTGTTGGGAAGTGTGGCAACGTTGGTGTTGTTATAAAATCCTGCCTGGCATGCAGGTCCTGGCCCGGAAATGAAAAAACCAAATGCATCGTTGAATGAAGAATTGACAAACTCCGGGTATTCTTCGGAACCAAACACAAAACGAACCTGCATGGTGTTGCATTGCGGGACAACGTCAAACTCCAGGATACAAACGTCTTCGTTCGCCAGCGGATCAATTGCTGTCAATTGCGGATCGGTAAAAGACGTTCCGTGACATGTACTTGTTGAAATGGAATTGTTCGGGCCTATTGCGCTCGTTGCATTGCCGGTTGTTAAAAGAATACCATTGGTAATACCCATGTTGGTGGTATTCCCGTTGGAAAATGTTCCGTACGCGCTGTTGGCGCAATTCAGGCTGACATTACTAACGGTCATCCCCTGACCAACGAGGCTTGACAACAACGTTGCAGTCGATACACCAGGTGTAACGACCAATTGTGCGTGTGAATTAAATCCTGCAAAAACGAAACAGGAAATAAAAATTGCGACAAGAAATTTTCGTGGGTACGAAAAGAAGTACCAGTGTTTCATATGCAGGGGTGCTTATGTGTGTTTAACCAAACCAAACATACAATTTAGCAGCCTCGAAGTCAACTAATTAGGCTATTAGTTTTAACATTTGTTGCATTATGGCCTAACGACTGTTTATGCCCGACCAACGTGCTGATTCAATAGACGAGCGTCACCCAAAAAATCGTTGTATCAACAGTAGAGTGGCATTGTTGATTTCTTTTCAACGCACGAAAATGACAGGAGATTTCACACGAAAATATTTTCGCGTGAACGCAAATTATGACGGTGAATGAAAATATTTTCGGATCAGCGAACCAGGTTCACGTGTCCGATCAGGCTGTGTTTTTTATCCAGCACATCTACGCATTTTACTTTCCACACGTAGGTATCTACCTGGCACAATTTATCGTGGCCCTGTACTTTTCCATTCCATCCTTCATTCAGATCATCGGAATAGAAAATCAGGTTACCCCAGCGATCGAATACCCAGAATTCATAACGGTCGGGATCAATACCCACTGTTACCGGGGTGAATACTTCGTTGATACCATCATCATTCGGGGTGAATGTATTCGGAACGTAAATGCCAACGTCGGGATCAATGCAAATGATCTGTGATGTTGAATCCACGCAGCCGTCCTGTGAAGTTACTTCCAGTGAAACCTGGTAACAGATCGGATCCGGATAAGTGAATGATGGATTCTGCATCGTGGATGATGAGTTCGTGAGATCACCAAAGTTCCATGACCATGAAGTGGCATTGGTTGACTGGTCCGTGAAATAAATCGTTGATGCGAGAATGGTTGTTGGCTGCGGACTCGCAGTGAATGCTGCAATAGGTAACGCGTACACGTTAATGTAATTCGACATTACAATTGTCTGCGTGCATCCGTCATTCGTAGTTACAGTAAGCGTTACCGAGTAAACACCCGGCGTGGTATAATTGTGCGTTGGGTTCTGAAGCGTAGATGTTGTGTTATCTCCGAAATCCCAACTCCACGTGGTGATCACAGATGGAACAGTTACCGTTGATAAATCGCTGAAGTCAACAAGCAGCGGCGCGCATCCTGTAGTTGTATCCGCGCTGAACGCTGAAACAGGAACGGCACTCACAGTAACCAATACGGTGGTATCAGCTGTACATCCGTTTGCATCGGTGACATCAACCGTATACGTAGTTGTAGTTGCCGGAGTAATATTCTGCAAGTTACCGGCGAGCGCACCCGGATTCCACGTCACTGTATACGCGGGAGATCCTCCTGCAGGAATTCCTGTTAATTGTACACCGGCCCCCTGGCAAACTGTTGCCGGCGCTGCTGTTGCAGTAATCAGTAATTGCGGTGGTTGCGTAACAGTGGTGGTAATGGTTGCGATACAACCCAACGCGTCTGTAACGGTAATAACATAAACACCTGCCGCAAGATTTGTTGCGGTAGCGGTTGCGCTTACGTTCGGCGACCACGTATACGTATAGTTAGGATTTCCCTGCGATGCGCAAACATTCACGGTGCCATCGGTAAGTCCGTAGCAACTTACATCGGTAATTCCGCAGCTCGCAAGAAGGACGCCATTGAGGTTACCCACTGTTGCAGTTACCGTGTCGGAACATCCGTTCGCATCAGTAACAATGACCGAATAAGTTCCTGCTGGAATATTAGTGTACGCAGCGTTTGCCGGTCCGCCAATCCATTGGTAGGAGAGAAGACCACTTCCACCATTGGCATTTGCCGTAGCAGAACCGTCGGACTGACCGCAGCTTGCATCCTGCACCACAGTATTGATCACAATGGCCGGTGGTTCCGTAACGTTGGCGGTATCCGTTGCAGTACACCCATTCGCATCGGTCACTGTAACGGTATAATTTCCTGCGCAGATATTACTGCATGCGGCAGAAGTACATCCTGTATTCCAAAGGAAAGTATAGTTCGCTGTTCCTCCGTTCGGGATAGTCACAACCTGGCCATCGCAGACGCCGAAACAGCTTACGTTGAATCCTGCAGAGGAAACAGTCAGCTGTGTCGGTTCAGAAATAATGACTGCGGAAGTAGACGAGCAACCGCTCGCATCGGTAACCACGCACGTATATGTTCCCGCGGGCAAACCGGTTGCGGTTGCACCCGTGCCACCGGATGGCGACCATATATACGTATACCCGGGATTACCTCCAACCGGCGTCATCGTGGCTGAACCTGTTCCGCCAAAACATAGCGCGTCTGTTCCTGCAACGTTCGAAGCAAGACCACCGGTCGATGCCACGTTTACAGTTGGTGAAATACTGCATCCGTTCACATCGGTAATTACGCACGTATATGTTCCCGCATTTAAATTCGGTGCAGTTGACGCATTACCTCCCAATGGCGACCAGACATACGTGTAGCCTCCGGCGCCTCCCGAAGGAGTGACGCTCGCGGCACCGTTGTTATTTCCGCACGCCGCCGGAGTCGAACTCGTTGTCGCCGACAACGCCGGTGGTTCGGTAATCGTAAACGTGACGGTTTCTGTACAACCGCCCTGGTCTGCTATATCTACGGTATATACGCCTGCGCACAATCCCGTTGCTGAAGGACCTGATCCACCCGATGGTAACCAATTGTAGGTGTAGCCCGGCGTCCCTCCGCTGACGGTAACAGAAGCTGTTGCGTTGCATTGACCAAAACAGGCGACGTTCGTTTGTGTAGGAACAATGGTGAGTGTAGGAACGGTTGCGCCCACAGTGATTGCAACAGTTGTTGGAGGAGAGCATGACAACTGATCAGTAATCGTAACGGTATACGTTCCTGCGCAAAGGTTGGTCACGTTTGCGGTTGTCCATCCGCCGGGAGACCAGCTGTACGTGAATGGGCCTGTGCCACCAACGAGTGTAACGCCTGCAGTTCCGTCGCAACCCACGCAACTTGTTACCGGGGTTGATTGTGGATTGACTGTTAACGCGTTGGAGCATGACAGAAAATCCAGGAATACGCCAGAGTCATAAATGCAGTCGCCCGCATCGGCAATGGCAAATTTCCAATGATACGTCTGGCAAGGGCAGAGGTTGATTGTACGTGTGAGTACAGTAGTAAAACCGTCGTACTGAATGGTTGCACCGCCGGTATTGTCTACGTAATACGCTGCGTTGTTTCCGGCATTTACGTTATCGATAGAAACCGGCGTAACGTTGTTTGGAAGCGTAGCTACGTTTGTATTGTTGTAAAATCCCGGTGTACATGCCGGTGTTGGCCCTGGCCCGGAAATGAAGAAGCCGAATGCGTCATTGAAGGATGCGTTTACGAATTCAGGATATTCTTCAGAACCAAAAACAAAGCGGACGGTGAGCTGGCTGCACTCGGGGATAATATCAAATTCGAGTACACAAAGATCGTAGGTTGCACTCGGTTCGATCGCTACGAGTTGCGGATCACTTGACGATGTATTGTTGCAAAGACCGGCGCTTGCCGAGTTGTTGGGGCCAATGGTCATTGCAGCCGAGCCTGTTGTGAGCACAATTCCGGAAGTGATTCCGAGGTTGGTTGTATTTCCGTTTGCGAAGGTCCCATACGCCGCCGCAGGGCAGTTCATGGTAATATTGGAAACAGTCATACCACCACCGATCAGGCCATTCACAATGGCGGCTGGGGTTCCGCCGGGAGTGATCGTTAACTGTGCACTTATTTTCTCTGAATGAAAAGTTAACACGAGAAAAAATAACGCGCACAGAAACCCACTAATGGGAGTTTTAATGGCTGACATGTAGGGGCACTGGTTTTGGTATGCTTTTCAAATATAGGCAGGGCATACGGGAAAAGCAATTGATAATGAGCAAGATATTGCGCTCATTGGCTGCTCACCAAAACCGGAAAATCAGATAAAACGCGGAAATCAGCGGATCAGGGTCACCGAACCGATGGCCTGGTGCTCACCGAGCATGTTGTCGGTATACATGATCTTGTAAACGTAAACGTCTTCCTGAACCTGCTCACCTTTATTCTGGAATTTACCATTCCAGCGCGTGTATGGATCAGTTGTTTCAAATACTACATTGCCCCAACGGTCAAATACGTAGAACTCGAATCCTTCCGCGATGATATTGGTAAATGCAGGTCCGAAATCGTCGTTGTTTCCATTGCCGTTTGGCGTGAACGCATTCGGCACATAGAACGTGTAGTAATCGTTTACGATGATCTCAGCCCAGGCCGTATCCGAACATCCCGAAGCATTGGACACAACGAGATACACCGGGAAGGTTCCTGTCTGATCATACGTATGCGTAGGCGACCAGATCGTGCTGGTTGTGCTGTCGCCAAAATTCCATTCCCAGTTTGTAGCGCCGCTCGATTGATTCGTGAAGGTGATCAGCGGATCGAGAATACTTGCGATCATCGGAGTTGCGGTGAATTGCGCGACAGGCTGTGCAAGCGTGGTGATCATGCAATTATACGTTTGCGTCACTGAACATCCCGGCGGAACCGTAACGGTCAACGAAACATCGTGGCAACCGGCCGTGGTATACGAATACGATGGATTGATGGCCGAAGACGTTGCACCGTTTTCACCGAAATCCCAGAGGAGCGTTGCGTTACCGAACCCGGTAGTATCTACGGTGAATGTTACCAGGAGCGGCGTACATCCGTACGTTGTATCGGCAACAAAACTTACGGTTGGAACCTGCTGCACAACCACTGTAAATGTTTGTGTATCGGTTTGTCCGCAATCATCCGTTGCTGTGAGCGTGTACGTGGTTGTTGAAGCCGGCGTAACGTTTACCTGTGGACCGCTCAGGTTGCCCGGCATCCATTGATACGTAAATGTTCCATAGCCGCCCGTAACATTCGCGGTAAGCGTTGATCCGCCGCCTACACAAATCGGTGAGGTTCCGGCGATGGTCACACCCACCGGGCTTGCCACCGTAATTGTAAACAACAATGGACCTGCACTGCATCCGGCAGCATCCACAATATTCAATGTGTATGTTGTTGTTGTGCCCGGAGTAACCTGCACGCTGGCCTGGTTTGGAAGACCATTGCTCCACGTGTAAGTGATCGGGTTATTTCCACCAACCACATTGGCATTCATGGTTACGGTTTGTCCCGGACAAATGGTGTCGTCGCCCGAAGTAAATACGGTAAGGTTTACGTTGGCATTTACGTGAATCGTGTCGGTGCTTGTACATCCGTTCGACTGGTCAGTAATCGTTACGGTGTAAATTCCTGCGGCGAGGTTTGATGCAGAATTTGTTGCGCTCACGTTCGGCGACCAGGTATACGTAAATGGACCGGCGCCGGTCACGGTAACTGTTGCGCTGCCATTGCTCGCCACGCAGGTAGCCGGTGTAGAAGAAGTGGTGTACGTGAATGACCCAACAACGAACGGAAGTGAAGCCGGGTAAATGCACACGTTTCCGCAAAGGTCAGTTACAGGTCCAACAAGGTCAGCGGAGTAATTACCTGCGCCTGCAATCGCCGGACTGATCGTGAACGTGAACGTATTATCGTACAGGGCTCCTGCGGCACAGGCTGCAGAAAAAATATTGGTCACCACGTAAGGTCCGCCCGGTCCGTTGAATGCAAAATCTCCCGCCTGAACCGTGTTGCAGAGAATATTTTCCGAGAATGTTACGGTGAGCGTATTGCCACCGCATCCCGGGTTGTTCACGCTGAGGATCTGCGGAGGAGTCTGATCGAAGATCACAGCAGTTGACGCCGAGAAGTCGATGGTATACCCGTTTTGGTTCGAACTGAAATTGCTCACGTTAACCACGTAAGTCTGACCCACCACAACCGGGACTACCTGGTTGTACGGTGTGCCCGCAGCATTCTGTGAGTTCAGTGCAGATCCACCGTTCGGGCCTGTGGTTCCGCCTGTTCCGGAGAAATTACAGCTTACTTCCAGGCCGGGATTGGTGTAAATGTCTGAGCAGTTGTTATTCGTGAGGTTATACACCGCCCAGTCGTAATCGTCGGCGCTGTTATTGGGTGTGATCAGGAAGTTCAGGTTTCCGCTTTGCTGTACGGTGAATGTGTACCACACGTCATTCAATTCCCCGGAACCGAGACAGGAATTACCGTTGTTAATTTCGTTGGGATAGTTTCCTTCACCGCTGTACGAGATTTGCGTGGAGTAGACGTTCTGGCAAATTGGAATTGCGGCGAGGCAATCCTGATTGTTTGGGACCTGGGCCAGGAGAGATCCGGGCAAAAGCAGGCCAATAAGCAGAATAAGGGATGTGTAGCGGGTCATTATGAGCAAAGATACGATTCAGAGGTTAAAAGGTTTGCATTTTGCAGACCCGTTTGGCAAGTGGTCGAAAAAATCGTGCCAGAGGTCAGCACGAGCAATTCTATTTCTAATTTTGAGCCCAATCCGGACTAAAAGCCATCCAAAAACAATTCACAATGAAAGTAACCGTAGTAGGTGCAGGTAACGTAGGTGCAACATGTGCCGATGTTATTGCCCGCAAAGAACTCTGCAATGAAGTAATACTTCTGGATATCAAACCCAATTTCGCTGAAGGAAAAGCGCTGGACATCTGGCAAACTTCCCCGATTGATCTGTACGACACACGTATCAAAGGATCAACGGACGACTATTCAAAAACAGCAAATTCTGATGTGGTCGTTATCACATCCGGTCTTCCCAGAAAACCGGGAATGAGCCGCGACGATTTGATTTCAACGAATGCTGCAATTGTTAAGCACGTTACAGAGAATATCATGAAGTATTCTCCGAATTGCATCGTAATCATTGTATCCAATCCGTTGGATGTAATGACTTACTGCGCATACCTTACAGCGAAAATTGATTCCAGCCGCGTATTTGGTATGGCCGGAATCCTCGACACTGCGCGTTACCGTGCGTTCCTTGCTGAGGCATTGAACTGTTCACCAAAAGATATCCAGGCGGTATTGATGGGCGGTCACGGCGACACGATGGTTCCATTGCCACGTTACACAACGGTTGGCGGAATTCCGGTAACCGAATTGATTGGCAAAGCAGAGCTTGACGCAATCGTTGAACGCACGAAAAAAGGCGGCGGCGAAATCGTAAACCTTCTCGGAACTTCTGCATGGTACGCACCGGGCGCAGCAGCTGCGCAAATGGTTGAAGCCATTCTTCGCGATCAGAAACGCATTTACCCGGTTTGCGCATGGCTGCAGGGCGAGTACGGACTGAAAGATGTTTACCTCGGTGTTCCGGTGAAACTTGGACGCAAAGGCATCGAACAGATCATCGAACTCAAACTGAATGCCGATGAAATGCAATTGCTCAACGACTCGGCAAAATCAGTGAAAGAAGTAATGTCGGTGCTCGATGGCATGAACGCCACTGCATAAGCATCCATTGAATTATACACGAAGGTTGGAAGAAATTCCAACCTTCTTTTTTATCCAATCATGGCTGAGAAAATTTCCCTGAAAATACTGAAGATCGAAGGCGATGGATTTCATCTCCAGGCCAAAGTAAAGATCAATGGCAAACCTGCGTTGGTGATCGTTGACACCGGCGCATCGCGTACCGTATTCGACCGTACAGAAATTGGAGCTTTCCTGAAGACCGAAGCGATTGCAGAACACGATCGTGTTTCAACGGGGCTCGGCACCTCGTCCATGCAAAGCCAGTTCGTGGTGCTCGGAAGCTTTTCACTGGGGAAAATCAAAATGGAAAATTTTCACGCAGTGATCCTCGATCTTCAGCATGTGAATCAAACGTATGCGGCGCTCGGGTTCAAAACCATTGCCGGTGTATTGGGCAGCGATGTTCTGATGGCCCATCACGCGGTCATCGACTTCCGGAAAAAATCAATGACATTGACTTCGCCGAAAATTCCGAAGAAAAAGAAAGTGACCAAAGCCGCATCAGAAGGGAAAAAGAAAACGGTGCGACGCGCAAAAAAGAAGTGAACTCACAAAAACTTCTTTTTCACATCCGGTGTGGGCACCATGCAGCTGTCGCGTTTGCCCCACCACTTGTACCGATTCCGCGCAACCACGTTGTAAACCGCATCGCGGATGAATGCCGGGATGATCACAAAACCGTAAAATAATTTCCAGCCACCCTTCAGTTTCTTTGCAATGCGCAATGCAGCCGTGGAGCGCGTGTAAATTCTCTTGTTCTCGAGGAGGATCACCGTTTGCAGGTTTTCGGGATCAAGATTAAACTGTTTGATAATTTTTTGTCCCAGTTCCGATTGCAAAGGCAGAAACCGGAAATAATCGGTGTTGTCTTTCCGGATCATGAAATTTACACTGGAGTTGCAGAACTGGCAGACGCCATCGAAAAGCACAAGTCCTTTGTTTTCTAATTCTTTCATGGGCGCATCAGGCACGCGTAAGGATCCGCACTCAACTCAATATTTCCTCCGGTCAGCAAGGTGTGGCTCGCCATATCGATAAACGATACATACCCGTTTCTTCCGCCGCACACACTCGCGTGATGCGGGGCAGGACCTCCCGGGACCATATTTCTGTTCGAGACAAAAACCAATTGTTTATCGTCGTCAACTGCAATGCCGTGAGGCTGGTGTCCCGTATACACCGAACCCACCACAGAATTCGTTTGCCAGTTGATAATGTACACCGATCCGCGTTTTCCCGGGAACGTTGCCGTGTCTTCCATACACGTAACATACGCGTATGGCGTGTTGGCAGAAAATGCAATCTCCTGCGGATAAACACCAACGGGAATTGCTCCGACCAGTTGGTCCGTTGCCACATCCAGCACACGCACCTCGTTTGTTCCGGAGCACGTGATAAAAAATTTTGTTCCATCCGGAGAAAGTGCAATCTCGTGTCCGTTTTCGTCTGTCTGTAAATTCGTTGGCACTGGACTCACACCATCGATGATAATTTTTTCCCACGAAGGAGAAGCCGGATCCGTAACATCAAACTTGTATACGTAATTTCCCAACGTAGTTGTTACGTACAACGAATTTCCATCCGGGGAAACGCATGACCCGTGCGTGTTCCTGAAATCACTGCTCTGGTATATCAGATTGTACTGCATGGTTTCCAGGTCAACCCATACAATTCTGCCATTGTTGCCCCAGTCAATAACAAATGCATGCCGCGAATCCGGTGTAATGGCCATGGTGTTCCAGCTGCCAAATGCGGTAGATGCATCAGGGCCAAGCAAAATCCGGCCGACAAATGCATCATCTGAAGCACGGTACTTTTCGATGTACCGGCCGCTTGAAAAACTCACATACCAGTACAATCCGTCGGGTGATAACCGGATCGAGTGCGGAGATTCAATCGCGAAATCAGAGCCTACCGGAATGTATCGCATCGGAATGCCGGTTTCCTGGTCGAACACGGTAATAATATCGCAACCCTGGTTCGTGATGTAATATTTTTTCCGCGATGGATTTCCGGAGAAAGCAATTTTGCCTTCGCGCGAAGGAGCGCCCGCATTGATCCAGTCGCGCAGGGTGATCATCTGGTCGCGTGTTAACGGTGCATCGTTATACGGCATGGTCGGTTCCATCACTATACCCAGGTCGTGGTACGTATTGCAGTACATAAACAGGGTGCTGTATTGGTGCGAATACGGAATGACCACCGCGCCGTTGCGATCGCCGCTCATCATATCATTCCACGAGGTTAAATTCAGTCCCGCTGCGGCGTGCGCGCTGGCATCGTTGTGACAACCACTCACTGCGCATTTCGTAAGCATAAGCTGCGCGATCTCATCCGGGTACCCCGACGTCCCGGCATCAAAAGCGGGCGCATCTTTCCTGCATCCGCCGTACAGAACAGCGAAGAAAACAAAAACGAAAAAAAAGGAAAGTGTTTTTAGTTTCACGGAAATTATAGCCAACTCCTGTAAAGTTACGGAATTCGTGAGAAGGAAACCACATAGGCGCAGGAGGCGATGAGACGGTAGGCGGGGAGACGATAGGGCGGTACTATCGTCTCCCGCCTCCCGTCTATCGCCTGAAAATAAACGGCACTACAACCCGCACACTGAAATTCCTTCCCTGCCCGTAAATGCCCTGCAATCCCGTGGCCGGATTAACCGGTGCATATTTTAACCGGCTGAGATGCGATTGGTATTTCGTGGTGAGCAGGTTAGATACCGAGAAAAATATCCGCATCCTCACCTTTCCTTTTTTACTCACCACATCCGTTCCCGCGCCAGCTTCCATCAATGCGTATCCCGGTGTAGCCGTTTCTGTTCCGAAGGCGGAATAAAAATTATTCTGCGCGAAGTAATACGCCATGGAAACAGAAGCGTATGCATTTGAAAACGGTCCGATTTGTTTTTCAGCGTGCGCATTCAATTCCGACTGATACTTGAAGGGAGGAATGAACGGCAGGTTGCTCATCGAATCGGGCTGGGCGAGGAGTTGTCCCTGCACAACGGAAAAAGAATTTTCGAAATGCAGCCAGTCGAGCGGGTGCGGATGAAGATCGGTGAAGATTTCTCCGCCGAACAAAACCGCGTGACCGTGTGTGAAGGTGTATACCGGTGCCGGATCAGCCGGATCGGCAATGGAATCGCCACCGTTTACCGAATAAATTTTCGTGAGATAAATGAAGTTCCGGATGTCGTTGTAAAATCCGCTCACTTCGAGATTGAAATGATCCGAAGCGTACGTCATTCCAAGGTCGACCTGCAAACTGGTTTCCGGTTTCAACGCTTTGTTGCCCGCTTCGTACCGAAACGTTCCTTCGTGTTTTCCATTCGAGCCGAGTTCGGCCATGTTGGGTGAACGGAATCCACGCGAAATGTTCAGACGAAAAACAGTTTGTTTGTTCGCCTGGTACGAAACACCCGCTGCACCCGAAGCGGAGAAAAACTTTTTGTTGAACGCGCTGAATTTCGTTGTGGTGAGCGAACTGCTGTCCGACGGAACTCCGAGCGTGTCAAGAAACAATCCTTCGGCTTGCAGGTTGCGGAAATCGCCGCGGATGCCTCCGCTAAAAAACCAGGGTCCGGAATATTTTCTTGCGAACACGAAAACACCGGCATCCATCATCGCGTAATCCGGGATAATAAATTCTTCACCGGAATTCCGGTTCGACTGGTGCTGCCCGTTGAAACCGATCGTCAATTGCGATTCTTTCACTTCCGGAAAAAAGTAAACCGCGTTTACAGTTGCCGTGTTCAGTTGCATGGCAAGTTCTTCTTCACCGGGAGCAAGAACGTCACCAAATTCCAACCGGTTGTTTTGCTGAATACCAATATCCAGCTTCAAACGCGAACGACCGAAAAAGAAATTGTTGGAAAGTACAATCCGGTGGTGACGGATCACCTGTTTCGGAATGCCCAGGCTTCTCCCGTAACCTTTCAGTTCATTGCTGGTGAACGACTGAAATGCTTCTGTGTTGCTGTTCAATGCAAACGGCAGTAAAAAATTTCCCAGCGAATCACGTTCACCTTCCGGCAAACCAATTGTTTGATTGAATGAACTGAAACTGAGTTGCGAAACGCCCCACCTTCGGTTCAAACCAATAAATCCGCTGACGTTGTATTCTTTGAAACCGGTATTCGCCACGTAACCATCCATAGGTGTCGAATAATTTCCGGCGAGTTTCTGGCTGAGACGAAATTGCCAGCTCACGCCCTGGAGACTTCCCTCCTGCATGAACGAATTGCCAATGAGATTTCCATTCGATTGGTAACCCGACATAAATTCTCCACCGATTTTACCGTCGGAAACCGGTTGCGGTGTGAGGAAATTAATCACCCCGGCCATTGCATCCGACCCGTACATGATACTGCCCGGCCCTTTGATGATTTCGATGCGGTCAATTTCATATTCGTCAATTTCAATTCCATGTTCATCTCCCCATTGCTGTCCTTCCTGGCGGATGTTGTTGCGCAACACCACAACGCGGTTGTATCCCAATCCACGGATGACCGGTTTCGAAATGGCGTTGCCCGTGCTCACTGCAGAAACGCCGGGAATTTCTGTGATCGATGCTACGGCGTTGGTGGATCCATGTTTGAGCATGTGATCGCGAGTCTGCAAAGCGCTGGGTACAGGATTGCGCATGCGTTCAGTTGATCCGGAAACTCCGGTGATAATTACAGGATGATATTCCGCCGGAGTTTTGACCAGCTGGATCGGTGATATTTTTACGTTTGCCCAGGTCACATCAGCACGCGACTCGAGCATTTCTGCTTTCGATGCGTAGCCAATCATGCGGATTTCGGCGAGAAATAATCCGGGCGGAATGTTGCGTATGATGAATGAACCATTGGTGTCTGTTGACGTCCCTGTTTTCAGATCGGCGAGATAAATGGAAACACCAACAATCGGTTCCTGTGTTTCGGAATCGGTGATCCGTCCGCGAATGCTGTTTTGTGTCCACAGCGGAACGATGTAAATCACGCTGATGAGTATCAGCAGAAAATATTTTTTCATGAGATTTTCAGAATAAATAATAACGAAATGCGGCGAACAGTTGTCCGCGCAGAATGATTGCGGAACAGAAATTTCGCAACCGGTTATTTATTCAGAAGCGTGGCGGGCCCCGCGACTCGCGGAGTGAAAGAGGAACTTCAACCGCAGCAAATACGGGTGGATGATATTGAAGGAAGAAAACGGTTGTGGATTCACCCGCAGAGGAAGATTCTGCCGGAAGAAAATCGGTTAAATCCGTGAAAAGAAAATCGCAGTGGATGTGAACCGGTGAAAAAGCGGTTTCACCTTTATGTTCTTCACAGTGCTCCGTATCGTGGTGATCGTAGAACGCGTGTACCAGTTCGTGTGGAACGAGGTACAGCGAAAATACAACCAGCACAAATGCTGAAACGAAGTATGTGAGCTGCTTTTTCACCTGTTAAGTAAGAGCAAATATACACCACGATTTTGTACACCGCTTTACCGCCCATCACTTTGGGCAACGATAAAACGGAAAGAGGAGGCAAATCCATCGCGGTCAGCCGTTGTACCGAAATAACATCCGGAGGGCAAACCAGCTGTGGATATCGACTGTTCTTTCGAATACAACGTTTCTACCCGGATGATTTCGCCGGCAATTCCGTACAACGTTAACGTCACCGGGAATTGCGTCCCTGCATTCCACCCGGAAAGATGTAATTCCGCTCCGGCGGGATTCGGGTAAACCTGGAGCGTAGGTGTAGATTGTTGAGTTACGGTTTCAATGCCGCTCATGAAATCGCCATTGAACAGTGCAACGCCACCGGCATAATTTCCGAGAACCATATCGATCAGTGTATCTCCGTCGATGTAGCCCATCCACGGCGCTATGCGCAAACCTTCGTACGTGGTTACGTATGTCGAATCGGTCACGGTAAATGTTCCGGCAAGATTTCCGTCGATGTTATCATACCGGTAAAGAAATCCGCGTTCCGAACCCACCATCAAAACATAACTTCCATTGTTGTCCCACATGCACGGAACACTGTACCCGGAAATAAACGTTGGCGCCTGAACATCTACACCGCCGAAAGTATTGGACACCAAACTAAATACAGGTGCTGCTGCCGTGCCTGTATTCCGGTAATAATTCAGGTTACCTGTTTGTTCTCCGATGATCAGGTCTTGTTTTCCATCGCGGTCCACGTCGATCAATTGCGGAGTAGCGTAACTACCCACATCAATTGCCTGGTAATTCGCTCCGGCCAATACAAAATTGTCTGCCGGCCCCGGATCTTTTCTGAAAAAGTGCAGGCGGCCGTTCCAATCCCCGATCAGCATGTCTTTGTCTCCGTCGCCATCGAGATCAGCAAAAGTCGGAACCGGTGAAATGATGTTGTACGCGTTGGCATCGAGTGAAGCAAAATCATCGGTGATCAACGAAAAAACCGGCGCAGCAAAATTTCCGATGTTCTTGTACAATGCAATTTTGGACGGATAAATCCCGGACGTATGATAGTACCCGAAATTGCCAATGAACATGTCGAGATCGCCGTCTGAATCATAATCGAACCAACGTGGAATTGCACCTTCACCTGTTTCGATCATGCCTTCCTGGAGAAAATCACGTTGCTCAAATTCCAGCACAACAGAATCGTTTGCGCCGGAATTCAGGTAGAGCCAGCTCGAATTAAAATTCTGAACAGTGGCTGAAGCATTCGGTGAGAATATCACGTCTTTGAGTCCGTCGTTGTTCACATCCAGGTGATAGCCGCAAGGGAAAAGATTCATCCCCACCACCGTATCGTACGACGGATAAGTAATGTCTGCGAAATTCATCACGGCATTTGTTGGCGTGCCGCCATTGCGGAGATAAACAACGCGGTCATTGGTGAGATCGCCCAGCAGAAGATCTTCATCCATGTCGCCGTTCGTGTTGATACACTCCATGCAGGAACCGGCGTGGCGGTCTTCGCGCAGTGTTGAATTATCGTTTGGAGCAATTGGTGGTGGTGCACACGGTGTGTTCAGCGTGATCGAAGAGTTCAGCATGTTCTCGGTGAACTCGCCCCAGCACAAAGTTTCCAGTGTAAATAAAAGCGAGTCGCAGTCGCCGGTTGTTTCCTGGCTCATGTTCCGGTGCCATTCTACGGTTGTAGCGCCTACGTTGAACGTGAGAATGTCGAGATCGCCGTCGTGGTCAATATCACGGATGGCGGGAACGTCAACAGACGTAACCTGGATATCGTCGTAAATATTCGTGGAGTTGGGCGTGACATTCGACTTGATCAAATGCGCCACCAGTTGGAATTGCAAACCTGTGGCAATGGTAGAAATGTTTTTGTACAGGTCAATTCCACCTTGCGGACCGGCACCGAAAGTGAAAATATCCATCATGCCGTCGCAATTGTAATCGCGGAGAATGGCCCATCCATCCATCACCGGAAAATTGTCGACATACTCCGGTGCGTGTTTGAATTTACTTTCTCCCGGGCCGCCCCTGTTGACGTATGTGGAAATCCGGTTGCCGGTACGGTCAAAAACAAAAATGTCGTCTGTTCCGTCCAGGTCAAGATCAATCGTGGAGTATTGGCAGAAATTTAATCCGCCCGCCCAGGGATTGTAAAGTGTATCTGTTGCACCGATAACAAGAACTGAATCGTTGCGGATAAACTGAAGTGAACTTTGTGCTGAAGAATATGTTACCGTGAAGGAAACAAAAACACTGAAAATTAATTTTTTCATTTTCTGCTAATGACAATTTTCCGGTTGATGACCATTTCATTTGGTCCATGTATGGTACAGATGTACATCCCGGGAGCAAGATGCGAGCAATCAATGGTCGTGTATTGATTCAGGATTTTTCCTCCGCCAACTTCCTTTCCGGAAAGATCGACCAGTTGGTATGTCGACTTATCGCCGGGAGCAAAATCTGTTTTCAATGTCAATGAATTATCCGCCGGGTTTGGAAACACTGAGACCAGGTTTTCATCGTTCATGGTTGAATTGGCCGTGGAAACATTGTTGTCGCCCATGAAGAAAGAAACACCGCCGGCATAATTCCCGATGATGATGTCGTACAAACCGTCGCCGTTCATATCCGCAATGGCCGGGGCGCTTTGTCCGCCTTCGCGCCAGCTCACGTACATCGAATCACTCAACGTGAAATTGCCGCTGAGGTTTCCGTCGATATTGTCGTAACGGTACAACCAACCACGTTCTGAGCCCACCACCAGGGAGTACACACCATTGTCGTTAAACAATTGCGGTGTGCTGAAACCGGAATACCATCCTGGCTGTCTTACGTCAATTCCACCCAATGCAGCGGTAACGAACGTAAAAACCGGGGCTGCGCTTGTTCCTGTATTTTCATAATAACTCACACGCCCGTTTTGTTGTCCAACAAGCAAGTCCAGTTTGTTGTCGCGGTTCACGTCCACCAGTTGTGGTGCGGCAAAATCACCAACGTCAATTCCCTGGTAGTTCGCACCGACAAGTACAAAGTTCATTGGGCCACCAACATCTTTCCGGAAAAAATGCAGCTGACCCGCATAATCGCCGATGAGCATGTCGCGGTCTCCATCTCCGTCAAGATCACCGAAAGTGGGTGCGAGATTCAGTAAGCCCAGGCTTGCGGCGTAGATTCCGCCAAAGTCATTTGTAATGAAGTTGAACATCGGGTTCAGCGGAGTTCCATCATTGCGGTACAATGCAATCATCGATTGATACGGTCCGCTTGAAGAATAATACCCGTGATTGCCAATCAATAGATCCCGGTCGCCATCCAGGTCGTAATCGTACAACACAGGATAAGCGCCTTCGCCCACATCAATCATATTTTCCTGGAGAAAATCGTCTTGTACGTATGTTGCAATAACCGCATTGTCGGCGCCGGTATTCAGGTAATAAAACGAACTGAATTTATTTTCCGATGAACCCGGAGCAGCAGTAGAGAAAAGAAGGTCGCGTTTGCCGTCGTTATTTACATCAAGATGTGCCGGACAAACAAAAACGCTTGCATCCAGTGGTACTGAATTGACCGGGTACTGCGAATCGTACATATCAACCACACCCGAATCGGGAGTGCCCGAGTTATGCAAGTACGCTACATAGGAACTTCCCACATCACCAACCAATAAATCCTGGTCCGTGTCGCCGTCTGCATTAATACATTCGAGACACGAACCGGTGTGACGAAGTTCGCGTTCAGTTCCATTACCTTCTTTGGGTTGCAGCGGTGTGGGCAGGCAGCCGGAATTGAGCACAAGACTTGCATTGGAAGCGCTTTCCGAAAACCTTCCCCAGCAATTTGTCACTACTTCATATCGGATGCTATCGCACACACCATACAATTCCATACTCATGTTGCGGTGATATTCTACCTGCGGCCCACCGTTGCTGAACGTGAGAAGATCAAGATCGTTATCACCATCTATATCACGGATCGCCGGCAGGTCAATCTGGCTCACATATAAATTGCCCATGAAATTGGTGCTGTTCGGCGAACGGTTCGTGTACACCAGGTTTTTCCTGAGCTGGAACTGGATGCCCGCAGCGAGCGTCGACGTATTCTCGTAAATTCCGAAACCGGCTACGGTACAGGTATAAATGTCTTCTTTGCCATCGCAATTGTAATCGCGGAGCAAAGCCCAGTCGTGCATCACCGGAAATTTATAAACGTATTGCGGAGCCAATACATAAGACACCTGGTTTGGCGTTCCGGTATTCAGGTACGTGGTGATCTTGTTTCCTGAACGGTCGAAAACAAAAAGATCTTTAATTCCGTCCTGGTTGAGGTCAATCTGTGAATATTGCAGAAAGTTCAGTCCACCGGCCCAGGCCATACTTAATGGCTGTACACCAGCGTAAACCGGCACCGTATCTGTCCGGACAAACCCCATCGCAGTTTGTGATTTTGCCGTCCCGATCAGCGAAAAAAAGAATATTGTTAAAAATACGTGGTTGCGTAAACAGGTCATTCTTAGCTGATTTTGATCTTCGACGGGAGACAAATATACCTTAAAATCAAGGCCTTTCATGTCATTATACGCCGATTGCTGGTTAAGGTTTTTCTTATATATTTGCAGCCTCCATTTTGGGAAGGTGACGCTGGTTGAGCGCAATTCCCTGGGACTACGTATATTATTATGCAAAACATTAAAGGAGCTATTCGGATTTTCGCCATTCTTATGGCGTTGAGTTGTGTGTTTTACCTGTCGTTTACATTCGTAACACGCAACTGGGAAAAGAAAGCTGCAGCGTACGCGGAATCGTACGTTGAGCAGCAAAACATTGTTGACTTTATCAATAAACGTTCGGGAGGCGATAAGAATATCGCCGGCGACGTTCGCGATTCTATTATTCTCGCGCGCAAGCATTTCTTCCTGTACGATTCATTGGCAACCAACAAAGTTTATCTCGGACTTTACACGTACGAAGACTGTAAAGACAAAGAGCTGAGCTTAGGCCTCGACTTACAGGGCGGTATGAACGTGACGATGGAGGTTTCAACTCCTGACATCCTTGATGCACTCTGCAGCGACAAGAAAGCGCCTGACTATACACAGGCAAAAACCAAAGCATTGGTTGCGCAGCAGACCTCCAGGGAGGATTTCATCACGCTGTTTATTCGTGCATATAAAGAAGTAAACCCAACCGGGCGACTTTCTTCTTTGTTTGCAACCGGATTGAAAGAGCAGGCCATTACATTCAACTCCAGCGACGAAGAAGTTGAAACAGCACTCCGTAAGGAATCGGATGACGCGGTAGAACGCGCGAAGCTGGTTATCGAAACCCGTATCAACGAATTCGGTGTTGCGCAACCAAACATCCAGCACTTGAAGTCAACCAACCGGATCATGGTCGAGTTGCCAGGTGTAAAAGACGAACAACGCGTTTCCAGGATCCTTACCTCAACGGCTAATCTTGAGTTCTGGGAGACGTACGAAATTGCAGAAATTGATGCGTCAATGACCGCAGCTATTGAGCGCCTGAAAGTGCTCATGGGCCTGAAGAACGATACTATTCCTTTTGTGGATTCCATGTACAAACCGGATTACACGAAAGTGAAAACAAAGGCCGACACGCTGAAGGCCGATTCAATTGCTAAAATGAGCCGCGACAGTGCCAAGCTGGCTTATGACAGCATCGTTGCAGCAGACACCGTAGGTAAATCAGCAGAACGTAATCCATTAGACGGATACGTAGCAGCAGGTAACCCATCCGGCGAAGGCCCAATCATAGTTGGTGTGTTCACCAAAGACACAGGTACGGTAATGGATATGTTCCAGCGCCCGGAAATTGTGGCTATCCTTCCTGCAGATCTTCACCTGGCCTGGTCAGCAAAACCGGAACCAACCGATAAAGGAGCGCCTTTTGTATGGCTGCTCGCATTGAAAGAAGATCGTCGTGGCGGACCAGTTCTCGAAGGAGACGTGGTAACCGACGCACGCAAGACGTTCAACCAAATGAGCGGAAGTGCAAGTCCTGAAATTTCCATGAGCATGAACGCTCAGGGTTCTAAAGACTGGGCACGTATTACTAAAGACAACGTTGGCAAATCAATCGCCATCGTACTCGACGGAAACGTTTATTCGTATCCTACAGTAAACGGAGAGATCACTGGTGGTAATTCACAGATCACCGGAAACTTCAGCAACAAAGAAGCAGATGACCTGGTGAAACTCCTGAACACCGGTAAACTTCCTGCGAAATGTATTATCGTAGAGAAAACGGTTGTAGGACCTGAACTCGGTGAAGAAGCCGTATCAGCGGGATTACTCTCGTTTATTGTCGCGTTGATCGTTGTACTTATCTATATGGCGTTCTATTACAGCAAAGCTGGTATCGTTGCAGATATCGCGCTGTTCGTGAACGTATTCTTTATTCTTGGAATCCTCTCCTCACTGGGTGCGGTTCTTACGCTTCCTGGAATTGCCGGTGTTGTACTCACCATTGCACTTTCGGTGGACGCGAACATCCTGATCTTCGAACGTGTTCGTGAAGAATTGCGTGAAGGCAAAAACCTGAATAACGCCATTGCGGATGGATACAAGCACGCCATGTCGTCGATCCTTGACTCCAACCTTTCTACACTCATCCTGGGAATTATCCTTTACTCGTTCGGAACAGGACCGGTACAAGGATTTGCAACCACGTTGATTATCGGTATCCTCAGCTCCATGTTCTGCGCGATCTTCATTACGCGTCTCATTTTCGACTGGATGCTGAAGAAAGAACAGAACATTGCATTCTCTGTGAAGGCTACTGAAAATGTACTCCGCGACAAGAAATTCAAGTTCGTTGAGAAACGCAAAATGTTTTACCTGTTGTCGGCATCCATCATCGTTTTGGGTATTGTATTCTACTTCAAGAATGATGGATTTACGCTTGGCGTTGACTTCAGCGGAGGACGTACCTACACAGTTCGTTTCGATCAGCCTGTAGACCGTGAAGCGGTGCGTACGGAACTGGGCAAATCATTCGGTATTGCTCCGGTTGTAAAAACAGCAGGTGGCGAAGAACAACTGAAGGTTACGACCAACTTCCGCTCTAACGAAGTTTCTCCGGAATCTGATGACGATGTAAGGAAAAAACTCGAGGCCGGAATAACAGCTGCGGCTAAAGGAACTCCATACAAAATAATGAGTTCGATTAAAGTTGGTCCTTCTGTTGCAAACGAAGTTGTCGGTAAATCGTTTATCGTAGTAGCTGTTTCATGTATCCTCATGTTCCTCTACATCCTCTTCCGCTTCCGTAAATGGCAGTTCGGTCTGGGTGCAGTTGCGGCACTTGTGCATGACGTATTGATTGTATTCTCGTTCTATGCCATCTTCGACGGTATCCTTCCTTTCCCGCTGGAACTCGATCAGCACTTTGTCGCTGCGATTCTCACGGTAATGGGTTACTCGATGACAGATACAGTCGTTGTATTCGACAGGATCCGTGAGTTCCTCGGCGCGCAGGGCAAAGACGCAACGGCCAACAATACGGCTACAATCAACTACGCGTTGAACAGTACACTTTCCCGTACCATCAACACCTCGATGATCACGTTCTTCGTACTCCTCGCCATCTTTATTTTCGGAGGCGAAACGATCCGCGGATTCTCTTTTGCGCTCCTTATCGGTATCGTAATCGGAACCTACTCATCGTTGTGCATCGCAACGCCTATCGTTGTTGACTTCGACAAGAAAAGCAAAGCAGTCGCTTAAAAAGGCGGTTTGTTAAGAATAGAAAACGGTCCCGAGAGCTTCGGGGCCGTTTTTATTTCGTGCCGGATGGAAATGCCTAACTTTGTCTAATTCAAATCTGCACAATGGTTCATCCGTTATTTCTGAATCTGGGTTCCGGTGAGATTTTTCTCATTGTGCTGTGCATTATCATGTTTTTTGGTTCCGATAAACTTCCCGAAATGGTACGCACCTTCGGAAGGGGAATGCGTGAAATGAAAAATGCAACCAGCGAAATTCAGAAAGAAATTCAAAAAAGCGCAACGGAAATCCAGCGGGAGATGAACACGCAGGGCCATGTCGATGAGCTGAAAGAGACCGCCAACGATCTGCACAAGCGCATCATGGAAGGAGTCAATACAGATGATGTTGCCCAGAATGATCCACCACGTCCGGAAGAAGATGATCCGGATAATCCGTTGAAACCGGAGGAGTCGGTGAAACGATAAGATGTTTCCAAAGAACCGCCCGATTTCAGGAGGTCTTTCCCTTTATCCCTCAAAGGGTATAACCCTCGCAGGGTATACACCCCCCAAAAAGGTGCGCTGCCCACCAATTTACCCCCAAAGGGTGTCTTGATCTGAAACGATGCGGCTGGTCAAATTGTCCCCCAAAGGGTGTCTTCAATAGAACAATGTCTGCACTCAAAAATCGCCCCCAAAGGGTGTGTTGGACGGCAACAGTATGCGTAATCGTTTCAAAATTGCTCCCAAAGGGTGTCTCGCCCTAAATAGCTCAAAATTGTCCCCCAAAGGGTGTCGGAAACCTTCAATTTTTAGCTTAAATCAGCGATTAATTCTCACGAGGGTTACCCCAACACACCTTTCGGCATACTTTTCACACGCCTTCTTCGAAAAAAGGATATTTATTTCAAGATACCCCCTATTTTCAATAGGTGTTTATAAAAAATAACCACTTTTTTGAAATCACCTCCCTGTTTTTCGGGTACATTTGCTCCGAAACTTAAAAAAAGTCCAGCCATGTCCCGAATTCGCTTCAAAGCAATCGAAGATTCCATGAACCGCCAGCCGGTTCACGTTCCAACACCCGAAGGCGGTGTTTCAGTCTATTTTGGTTCCAACGTATTTGGCCTCGATGCCATGCGACAGTTCCTCTCTGAAAACGCCTACAATGGTGTAAAAGACGCCATGGAAAAAGGCGGACGTATCGATCGCAAAATGGCTGAGGAAGTAGCTGCCGGAATGAAAGCCTGGGCAGTTTCCAAAGGAGCGAATCACTACACACATTGGTTTCAGCCGCTCACGGGCGCAACTGCAGAAAAACACGATGCGTTCTTTGAACCTATTGAAGGAGGACGCGCCATCGAACGTTTCGGGGGCGGACAGCTCGTTCAACAAGAGCCCGATGCATCCAGTTTTCCAAGCGGCGGGATCCGCAACACGTTTGAAGCACGTGGGTATACGGCATGGGACCCGTCTTCTCCGGCATTTGTGATCGGCGACACACTCTGTATTCCGACCATTTTCGTTTCATACACCGGCGAAGCACTCGATTTCAAAACACCGTTGATGAAAGCACTTCATGCGCTCGACAAAGCCGCAGTGGAAGTGTGCCAGTATTTCGATAAGAACGTAACCAAGGTTATTGCAACACTCGGATGGGAACAGGAATATTTTCTCGTGGATGAATCGTTGTACAACGCGCGTCCTGATATGTCAATCACAGGTCGTTCGTTGTTTGGTGCTGCACCGGCAAAAGGACAACAGCTCGAAGATCATTACTTCGGTTCCATTCCCGATCGTGCAACGGCATTCATGCGCGAACTGGAAATTGAAGCACATAAACTCGGTATTCCGATCAAAACACGTCACAACGAAGTTGCACCAAACCAGTTTGAGTGCGCACCGGTGTACGAGGAAATCAACATTGCGGTGGATCACAACCAGCTGCTGATGGATCTCATGCACAAAATCGGCCGCCGTCACAATTTCCGCGTGCTGCTGCATGAAAAACCATTCGCAGGTGTAAACGGATCGGGAAAACACAACAACTGGTCGCTCGCCACAAACACCGGAAAAAATTTATTGAGCCCGGGAAAAACGCCGAAGACCAATCTCCAGTTTCTCACGTTCTTCATCAATACAGTAAAAGCATTTCACGACAATGCTGATCTGCTTCGCGCAACAATTGCATCTGCAGGAAACGATCACCGCCTGGGAGCTAACGAAGCACCGCCGGCAATTATGTCTGTATTCCTGGGGTCGCAGCTTTCTGCCGTGCTCGACGAACTCGAGGAGAAAGTAAAAACCGGCAAAATGACCACGGAAGAAAAGACCGCGTTGAAACTCAACATCGGTCGTATTCCGGATATTTTGCTCGACAACACAGACCGTAACAGAACATCGCCGTTTGCATTTACCGGGAATAAATTTGAATTCCGTGCGGTAGGTTCATCAGCCAATTGCGCTGGTGCCATGACCGTGCTGAACACCATCATGACCGACCAGCTCATGCAGTTTACGGCAGATGTAGAAGCGCTCGTTGCACAAGGAAAAGAAAAAGACGAAGCCATTTTCCAGATTCTCGGAAATTACATTGTCGAGTCCAAACGCATCCGTTTCGAAGGAAATGGGTATGGCGACGAATGGGTAATCGAAGCAAAGAAACGCGGACTCAACAATTTCAAAACAACACCGGAAGCCCTCGAAGCATGGCACGACAAACGTTTCATCAAGTTGTTTGAAAAACACAACGTGCTTTCAGAACGTGAACAGCATGCACGGTATGAAATTTACCTCGAAACATACGTGAAGAAAATTCAGATCGAATCGCGTGTGCTTGGTGATCTTGCAGTGAATAACATCATTCCTGTTGCATTGCAGTACCAGAATACACTGATCAGCAACGTACGCGGGTTGAAAGAAGTTCTCGGCGCGGGTGAATACAAGAAAGCCGCGGAAATCCAGTTGGAAATGATCACTGAAATTTCAGAACACGTGAGCGGAATCAAACACGGTGTCGATGAAATGATCGAAGAGCGCAGGAAAGCCAACAACATCGAAGACTGGCAGAAAAAATCGTATTCGTACTGTGATAAAGTGAAACCATACTTTGATACGATCCGCGATCACATCGACAAACTCGAAATGATTGTGGATGATGAGGCGTGGCCTTTCCCGAAATACAGGGAGATACTTTTTACGAAATAGAAATAAGAATAGACGCAAAGACGCAGAGAACGCAAAGACTTCCGCAAAGAAGCTTTGCGTTTTTTTTCTTTGCGCGCTCTGCGTCTTTGCGTCTATAACGCCTCCGCATAAAAAAGTGTCACAAAAATATTTCTCTCCCTTTTTCTGTATCTAAACTTTTTCATCCTGTTATACTATCAGCAAACAAAGTAACACAGGCCTGTGTTCGTATTTCTCCGGGAGAATTCCCGCAACATTAAAAACGAACACATATGAAACGTTTACTGACCTTATTATTGGTTATCGTTATTCCGCTTGGAATAATGTCGTTCAATGCTCCTCTGCGCGATGCAGAACATGAACGGTCCAATGGAAATTACCACGCCGCGCTTATACAATACGATAAAGCGCTTGGGAAAAAGCCAAACAAAAGCGACAAAGCGTACATCTATTTCCAGATGGCGGAATGTCACAGAATTCTCATCGACTGGACTGAAGCTTTGAAGTTTTACGATAGGGCAATCAAAGCCGGCTATCCCAACGACATCGTGTATTTACGCCGCGCCGATGCCAAACGCTACAAAGGTGATTACGCCGGCGCCCTGGAAGATTACCAGGAATACCAGAAACGCGTTCCGAACGATCCGGCAGGGAAAACCGGTATTCAGTCCTGTGAGCTTTCTGTAAAATGGATGCAGGAACAATCGTCCTGCGAGTCGCCGTGGATCATGAAAAATGAAAATGATCTCAATACACGCGATCACGATTTTTCCCCGGCATGGTCCGATAAAAAACACAAAGCCATTTTTGTTTCATCAAAACGCCCGGGACAATCCGGTTCGCACATCGATCCCATTTCCGGCAACTTGTATTGCGACGTTTTTGAAGCGCGTCTCGGAAAAACAGGACAGTGGAGCGTTCCGTCTTCCGTACAAGGCGAAGTGAATACCAACGACGCCAACGAAGGTTCGTCGGTGATGACGAAAAACGGAAACAAAATGTTTTTCACCCGTTGCGGCCAGCAGAAGAAAACAAACGTGACGTGCAAAATTTTCTCTGCCGATAAATCAGGTAACGGCTGGAACAAAGCAACCGTTGTTGATTTTGGTTTGGATGCAGCAACGCTCGACAGTTTCAATTTCCGTCATCCTGCAGTGAGCGCAAACGGCGAAGTGATGGTTTTCTCTTCTGATCTTACAGGAAGTCGCAGCGTGGATCTGTGGATGTCGTTGTGGGACAACAAAACGAAAAAGTGGGGTAAACCATCGCGCCTGGGTACTGATGTGAACACAGATGGCCGCGAAGTTTTTCCTTACATCCACGACGACGGCATGTTGTATTTCGCTTCGGATGGACACGCAGGCATGGGCGGGCTCGATATTTTCTCTGCAGCAAAAACCAATGCGAATGCATGGACCTGGGGTTCAACAGAAAATCTGAAATACCCGTTGAATTCATCGGCCGACGATTTCGGAATCATTTTCTCTCCCAACAAACGCAGCGGTTACCTCACTTCATCACGCGACGGAACAAAAGGCGGAGACGACATCTGGTCTTTCATGGTTGATCCGCTGAAATGCCCAATGACGATCACCGGTTTTGTGACCGATGGAAAATACGCTGTGCCGGTTGACAATGCACTCGTGCACATCACCGGAACAGACGGCAGCCGTTTCGATCTGCTCACCGATTCAACAGGCAGTTACGGTTTCAAAGCAAAAGAAAATACAACCTACACCATTACTGTCGAAGGAAAAGATGCGCACAGTGCGAAAGCACAATCGTATTTCAATCTCCCGGAGAATGAAAAAATTACGGTGATGGCCCCGGTCACTTGTCCGTGCATCGAAACCGTGCGTTGCACAATCAAGCCTGTTGATCCGATCGAGATAAAATTTCCGGCTGTGCTGTACGAATACGACAGCGACAAACTCACCGGTGGTTCCAAAGATTCGCTCGATTATCTCTACCGTTTGCTCATGGATAATCCAACGATGGTGATTGAACTCGGTTCACACACCGATTGTCGCGGATCAGAAAATTACAACCGCGATTTGTCGCAACGCCGTGCGCAAGCCTGCGTAAATTATCTCGTCACCGAAAAAGGAATTGCGCGTGAACGTATACTCGCGAAGGGTTATGGAGAAAATCAACCCTTCCGGATGGATGCAAATACTCCGCTGACGGAAAAATACATCAACGCGCAGCCGAAAGACAAACAGGAATATTATCACAGCTTAAATCGGCGCACAGTGTTCAGAGTGCTGAACTACAACTATGTACCGAAAGGAAAAGAAGGTGCGCTGGAGAAAACCAAACCGGCAATTATCCGCAAAGGATTTTTCGACGCCAGCGATTCCACATGGGATGGTGGGGAAGTTATTGAGGAAGTTCCGCTGAAAGAAGATTAAATAAGCTGATAATCAGCGTGGTGTGTGGTTTTAACAGTCCCGGCTGAGCCGGGACTGTACCATTTCCGGTTTTCGCGGTTATATAAAGTGTCAAAAGAGCCTTTTAGTGAGACTTTTCCACCCTCGTTATTTCGCTTTTTTCACAATTTAATTATCTTAGCACCCTAGACAAACCAAGAACACAATCTTTTCCGAACTATGAAACTAACTAAGGTATTCTCTGTTGTAGTTGTTTTCATTCTGGCATGTACGATGAATGCGTATGCACAGAAAAACTACATTAAGGACGCAGACCGCGCTTTTGAAGGTGAGCAGTATTACAATGCTGTTGAGCTTTACAAAAAGGGCATGTCCAAGATCAAAAACAAGCAGGAAAAAGCCCGTATTACTTACCAGATTGCGGAATGTTACCGCAAGATGAACGACTGGAAACAGGCTGAAACCTGGTATGGCAAAGCGATCAAGGCAAAACACACCAATGATCTGATGTATCTCTATTACGCGGAAGCGAAAAAGATCAATCAGAAATACGATGAAGCCATAACGGCCTTCCAGGATTACCAGAAGCTGGTCCCCTCGGACCCCGCCGGTGAAAATGGAATAAAGTCGAGTGAGCTCGCGCAAAAATGGAAAGACAATCCAACACGTTGGATCGTAGAAAACATGGCTTTGATCAACAGCAAAGACTATGACTTCTCTCCAACGTACGGCGACAAAAAGCACACCGAACTGATCTTCACTTCAAAGCGTGAAGGACAGACCGGAAGCAAAATTGACCCGGTTTCAGGAACAATGTATTCTGATCTTTTCACAACCAAAGTTGACAAACTGGGTAAGTGGAGCGTTCCGTCAACCGTTCAGGGCGAAGTGAACAGCGCAATCAGCAATGAAGGTGCTTCACACGTGACTAAGAAAGCAGACAAGATCTATTTCACACGTTGCGACCAGGCGAAGAAGCAGTGGGTAACCTGCAAAATCTACATGGCTCCTAAAAAAGGAAACGCATGGGGAACACCTGAACTGATTGATTTCGGCCTGGATGCTGCGGTACTCGACAGTTTCAACTTCCGTCACCCAACCGTTAGCATTGATGACCAGGTAATGATTTTCTCTTCAGACATGACCGGCGTAATCGGCGGTATCCGTTCTGATCTTTGGATGTCTACTTTCGACAAGAAGTCGAAGAAGTGGGGCAAGCCTACAAACCTGGGTGCTACAATCAACACCAACGGTCGCGAAGGTTTCCCTTACCTGAGCGAGAACAACGATCTTTATTTTGCTTCTGACGGCCACCTTGGAATGGGTGGTCTCGACATTTTCAAAGCACCTAAAGCAGGTGACGGATGGAAATGGGGAACTCCTGAAAATCTTCAGTCACCAATGAATTCTTCCGGTGATGATTTCGGTATCGTATTCGACGGCAAAAAAGAAAAAGGCTACCTCACTTCAAACCGTGAAGGAACAAAAGGAGCAGATGATATCTGGTCGTTCTACCTTCCACCACTGATCTTCAAACTCGACGGAACAATTACCGATTGTAAATACGGTGCATCAACAGTTGTTGAAGGTGCAGTAGTTCGTATGGTTGGTTCTGATGGTTCTGCACTGGAAGACACAACAGCGAAAGACGGCAAGTACCATTTCGACCTTCTTCCTGAAGTATCTTACGTATTGACAGTTTACGGTGACAAAGGTCACAGCCCGAAAGCAGACGCTTACCTGAACCTGCCTGATAAAGACAAAGGAAAAGTAACTACCGTTGGAGAAATGGTGTCGAAAAACTGGACACTTGACTTCTGTCTCGTTCCTGCAGAAATGGAAATCCGTTTCCCTGCTGTACTCTATGACCTGGCGAAGGCAACACTCCGTCCGGAATCAAAAGACTCATTGAACTTCCTGTACCAGACACTGATTGATAACCCAACTGCAATCATCGAGATTGGGTCGCACACAGATAGCCGTGGTACTGACAAAGCCAATGAGAAACTCGCACAGGCACGTGCACAGGCTTGCGTGGATTACCTCGTGAATGAAAAAGGTATTGCGAAAGAGCGTCTTGTAGCTAAAGGTTACGGCGAGACACGTCCTTTGCGTATGGCTGATGGAACTGTACTCACTGAGAAATACATCATGGGCAAGAAAACGAAACAGGAGCAGGAATCCCTGCACCAGTTGAATCGTCGTACTGCATTCCGTATCCTCAGCTGGGATTATGTAGATCCTAAGGCTCCGAAGGATCAGAACACACGTAAGATCATCCGTCCGAAAGTATTGGAAGGTGCATTTGATGACATGGGAGATACTTCAGGCGCTGACGTTAAAGAAGAGCCAATGGCCCCTGCTCCGACGCCTGCACCTGCTCCGGCACCAACGCCTGCTCCAAAGCCAGCGCCAAAACCAAAGCAAGGACCGGCAGATAACGACATGGAGGGTGTTCGCCCTGACAGGTTTTAATCTGAACGCATAAAACAGTAATTTTGAATCCCGTCTCGTCACACTGTGTGACGAGACGGGATTCTTACTTATTATTAAAAAATTGTCTAGTAAGCGTTCTTCGGCATTTTTTGAATTCACTACGGAGGCACGGCGCCACGGCGTAAACGTTTTGCTCACCTGCTAATTACTTCGGCACAGCAAACAGAGTAAACCGCTTCGCGATTTAATGTGTCACCGGATGTTGTTTGTGAAATGATATCACGCAGTGATATTTTCCAGACGCTGTGCCGGAATAAATACAGCAAGAAGCGTACGCTGTGGCGCCGTGCCTCGGTGGTAAAAAAAGAAAAAGTATTCCCATTAATAGCAGCGGTAAGAAATGAGCGATTCCAGGTATAACCAGCGCGGTGTTTCGGCTTCCAAAGAAGACGTCCACAACGCCATTAAACATATCGACAAAGGTTTATTTCCTCACGCCTTCTGCAAGATCATTCCCGATCATTTAACGGGTGACGAAGCGTATTGCCTCGTGATGCATGCCGACGGCGCAGGAACCAAATCCTCGCTGGCGTACATGTACTGGAAAGAAACCGGCGACATTTCCGTGTGGAAAGGAATCGCGCAGGACGCTGTGGTGATGAATACCGACGATCTTTTGTGTGTCGGCGTTACGGACAATATTCTTTTGTCATCGACCATTGGCCGCAATAAAAATCGCATTCCCGGCGAAGTTCTTTCCGCCATCATCAGCGGTACAGAAGAAGTGCTTGCCGATATGAGAAAACTCGGTGTAGGCATTCAGAGTACCGGCGGTGAAACTGCAGACGTGGGCGATCTCGTGCGGACCATCATTGTCGATTCTACCGTTGTGGCGCGAATGAAACGCAGCGACGTTATTTCAAACGATAAAATTTCGGGCGGCGATGTTATCGTGGGGCTTGCTTCATCGGGGCAGGCTACATACGAAAGCGAATACAACGGAGGAATGGGCAGCAACGGCCTCACTTCGGCGCGTCACGATGTGTTTGAAAAATCACTCGCTGAAAAATACCCGGAAAGCTTTGATCACGATGTTCCGGCTGAACTGGTTTACAGCGGAAAAATTAATTTGCTTCACCCCATCGATATCGGAAACGGAAAAACGATGCCTGCCGGCAAACTGGTTTTATCACCAACACGCACGTATGCGCCCGTCATTGCTGAAATCCTGAAAAAACACCGTGCAGAAATTCACGGCATGGTGCATTGTAGCGGAGGCGCGCAAACAAAAGTTCTGCATTTCGTGAAAGACGTTCACATCATCAAGGATAATTTATTTCCTGTTCCACCTTTGTTTAAACTCATTCATGAACAAAGCGGAACCGACTGGAAAGAAATGTACAAAGTCTTCAACATGGGCCACCGCATGGAGATCTACGTTCCTGCAGAAACCGCAGCGGCGATCATTGCGATTTCGAAATCGTTCAACATTGATGCGCAGATCGTGGGAAGAGTAGAAGCGAACAGCGGGGCGAAACTCACGATCAGGAGCGAGTACGGCGAGTTTATGTACTGATCAAAGTTTACCGGGGATCACGCGATTCTTTATAAGCGCTCAGCATATCCGCAATCAGCAGTACCGCCAGCAGTATCGCCATCCACGAAAGTCGTGCACCGAAACGATTCGCAACAGTAGCCAATGTTGCGCAGATAGCACAATTCAGAATGTAAGCTGCAATCAACGTTAGCGAGAGAGCGCTCAGCTGCACTTTGTACGTGGACTTATTTCTTCCCACGAAAAACCAGAACACGATTACAAGCAACGCTAGTGCCGTTGCGATTTTATTCAATGGATCAGCAATCGGAAACGCGGCCATTTCGTCGTGCGACTGTCGCGAATTCACGTACTGCGGATACTCACCCGGAAAATATTTTTTCAATCGTTGAGAAACCATCATCGTGGTATCGTACATGCCCATTCCCTCGCCTACGCGGATCGTGTACAGCTGACGCAGCGTTCCGGTAACTGCAGCAGCGAGGTGCATCTCCAGGTATTTACCTGTGGAGAATGTTTCCGAAATGATTTTCGAATATTCTTCTTTCGAACCCATCCATCCCCCGGTGAGAATGAGCACGCTGTCTCCATCGCTGTTCCAGATAAACGTTTCTGCACCGGGCGGAATGCGGTCGCGGTATTTACAGAGGGAAATGTTTTCTGTTGCGCAATGATCGTCGAGATAAGCAGTGAGAATTCCTGTTTCAACGAGATGTCCCATCATGAACACGTGTCGCGATTTGCTGATGGAAGACCCCATCGTGCTCAATGCCAGAATGCAGAAAAGCGGAACAAGAATAAGATCGCGTCTTGCAACGAGAACAAGTTTCCCTTTTCGTTTCCGGATAAACGAAATCAGGATAACGCACACGGTGATTGCCAGTACGATCATCACATTCGAAATGTGACAGGCCAGGCTGATCAGCAGAATGAAGTAGAGCAGTACTTTCATTTTTGCGGTGTGCTTCGCGAACATCACCAGGTAAAACGACAACAGGCAAATGGGCGTGAATATATCTGCGATCAACTCAGCGCTTAACCAGGGAAGTCCCGAAACGAATGCAAGGACGAGAATGGCCATAGCCGCGTTCCGGACTGCATTTTTTCTCGTGGTGCTCACTGATCGTATCGTGAGATAGATAAGCGATACAAGAATGAATGTCTGCGCGAAAACGATTCCCCAGACCAACAGTCCGTTCAAGCTGAAAATCCGCATGAGCAAACCGTAGGTAATCGGCCGGTCGAGCGGTGTTTCCAACACAAATCCTGATTCGAGGTACGTGGAGGTGTCGGAATAAATTAATGGAAATCCATTGTAGAATGCGGCCCAGGAAAGCAGCAGCGTTCCGAGCAAAAGCAGTAAAAACACGGGTATTTTGTCCTTGTAAACCGGCATTTTCAACTTTGATCGAACTAAGGTAACAAACGGTTTCAGCAAGGGATGAAAATCCTAACTTTGCACCGCCAATAAAATACAATGCTCGATAAATTAGCCGCCATAGAACAGCGCTGGAAAGACGTGGAGATACAGCTTTCAAATCCTGCCGTAATCGGGGATATGAAGAAGTTCAAGACGCTCAACAAGGAATACAAAGACCTGAAAAAGGTTGTGGACGCATATCACGTCTACCGGATGGTTATGGGCAACATTACCTCTGCGAAAAATGTAATTTCCACCGAGAAGGATCCGGATTTCATTGATATGGCTAAGGGAGAATTGCTGGAACTCGAACCGCGTCAGCTTGAACTGGAGGAGGAAATCAAGAACCTGCTCGTTCCCCGTGACCCGGAAGATTCGCGCAATGCGGTGCTGGAAATCCGTGCCGGAACCGGTGGCGATGAAGCCGCAATTTTCGCCGGCGATCTGTGGCGCATGTACACCCGCTATTGCGAGACGCATGGCTTCAAGATGGAAGTTGTGGATGTGAGTGAAGGCACGATGGGCGGATATAAAGAAGTAAGCGTAAACGTAATCGGCGATGATGCGTACGGCACATTGAAATATGAATCAGGTGTGCATCGCGTGCAGCGCGTTCCGGAAACGGAACAGCAGGGACGTGTGCATACATCTGCAGCAACTGTGGTGGTGATGCCCGAAGCGGATGAAGTGGATGTGGTGATCAATCCCGCCGATATCGAAATTACAACAGCACGTTCGGGCGGTGCAGGTGGGCAGAACGTAAACAAGGTTGAAACGAAAGTGATGTTGTTTCACAAACCTTCCGGGATCCAGATCACCTGCCAGGTAGAGCGTTCACAACACGGTAACCGCGAGCGCGCCATGAATATGCTGCGGACCAAGTTGTACGAGATTGAACTGAACAAGAAAAACGAGAAATCTGCTTCGCGGCGCAAAACCATTGTATCTACTGGTGACCGTTCAGCGAAGATCAGGACATACAATTACCCGCAGAGCCGTGTGACAGATCACCGTATTGGTCTCACGAAACACAATCTTCCGCAATTCATGGATGGAGATATCCAGGAAATGATCGATGCGTTGCACGTGGCGGAAAATGCGGAGCGGATGAAAGATGGCGGACTGTAAAATCAGTACGCAGTAAAAATAGTGCGCAGTAAGTACAGTCAGTTCGGGTAGACGGTAATCATTTTTTGTCGTCTCGATACATTTCACTTCGTGAAATACTCGACATGACAAAAAATGATTACCGTCGTATCGGGAACAGGCGTACGTCTCGATACATTTCACTTCGTGAAATACTCGACATGACAAAAAATGATTACCGTCGTATCGGGAACAGGCGTACGTTTCGATACATTTCACTTCGTGAAATACTCGACATGACAAAAAATGATTACCGTCGTATCGGGAACAGGTGTACGTCTGGATGCATTTTTGAAATAAAAACACCCGATGTGACAAAATCGCTTTACGCGTATCAGGAACCGGGTAGTAATACTAAAAGTCAATGAATCGTCAGGAACTCATCGAACAGATCAAAACGAAGCGAAGCTTTCTTTGCATCGGGCTGGATACGGACATCAACAAGATCCCGAAATTCCTGTTGAAGTTTGATGACCCGGTTTATGAATTCAATAAGCAGATCATTGCCGCCACGCATGATTTGTGTGTGGCCTACAAACCGAATCTCGCCTTTTACGAAGCAGAAGGTGTAACCGGCTTACGTAGCCTGGAAAAATCGCTGTTGGAAATTCCCAAAAATGTTTTCACGATTGCAGATGCGAAACGTGGCGATATTGGGAATACTTCTGCGATGTACGCCAAATCATTTTTCGAGCATTACGGTTTTCATTCCGTAACTGTTGCCCCGTACATGGGCAGCGATTCCGTAAAACCATTTCTTGCTTTCGAAAACAAATGGGTGATCGTTCTCGCACTCACTTCGAACGAAGGCGCTGCCGATTTCCAGTTCGTTGAATCTTCTTCCGGAGAAAAACTCTACGAGAAAGTCATCCGCAAATGCATGACCTGGGGCACGCCCGATCAGCTCATGTTTGTGGTGGGTGCAACGAAAGCGGAGAGCCTCGCGAACATCCGCCTGATGGCTCCGGATAATTTTCTGCTCGTGCCCGGTGTTGGCGCGCAGGGCGGAAGTCTTTCCGAGGTAGCGAAATACGGCATGAACACAGATTGTGGTTTGCTCGTGAATGCTTCACGCAGTATTCTCTATGCTTCCGACGGAGAAGATTTTGCGATCAAGGCAAGAGAAGAAGCATTGCGCATGCAGCAGGAGATGGGTCAGTTGCTGACCGCCGCCGGAATCTAATTTTCGTCTTTCTTGTCCAGGTCAGGCGTGGCTATTATTTCCGCTATAAATTCCGTGGCCAGTTTCTTTTTCTTCACGCGCCACACGATGACAATTCCCAGCACGAGTCCAAGAACCATGATTCCGTAACCGAGAATTTTCATGGTGATCTCAACGCTCGTCAGCACCACAAATCCACCGCCCAGCACACCAAGACATATCGGCGAAAGTGCGAGCTTCACCATGAAAAAGAATTCTACTATTTTTTCGAAAAAACTCATCGGATAGAAATTCCGTTGCGGGTGGCTTCGCATTCGTTGCAATAGAAGTTGCCGTCACAGCCTTCTACTCCCGGACAATCCGTCGTGCAGAAATCATTTCTGTGCTCCTCATACATTTCCCGGTCGAAACAAGTTTTTTTGCAGGAGGTGAATGACGTGATTCCCACCAAAAGAAAAACACAAACAATTACCGAGGGAAATATGAGTTTCGTGATCATACTTCTAAGTTACGAAAACGAACCTGATTTTAAACCAGAAAGGATTAACCACAGAGGGCACAGAGTGTTTTTCACTGAGCAAAATGAGTTGCGCTCTGTGAACCTCTGTGAAAAACACTCAGTGACCCCTGTGGTTAATAGGTTATGCATATACCGGTCTTAATTCACCCGCAACGAATCGCGCATCGATTTCGAGAAAATCTCGCGGCCCATCGCTGGCTCATTCAGGTTCACTTCACGGAAATTGGTCTCTGCCACCGTAGCGAATGACGTATCCGAATCGGGGTTCAGGTTTGTTTTTACCAGCATGGTCTGCGTATCAGCGTAGTAAAAATACTGCGTGAATTGTTCACCATCCGGAGTGAGCTGCGTGAGACTGTCGCCATACATATTCGAAGTATACAGGATGATCGGGTCCTTCGAATTGTACATGCTGTCGTTGTTGATGTCTTTCTTCACCACGCGGTAAAAGATCTGCGGACGTTTGAAATCGTAATGAATGGCGAAAGACAGAATGTGAATCGTATCGTGCACCAGCGGATGTGTTTTGCCGGTTTTCTGGTTATAGAAAAGAATGTTGCGCAGATCAAAATAGGCTTCGTTGTAGTTGATGTATTCCCTGCTTGCGCTAACGTCCATTTGTGTCGCAGCACCGTTCATCACAAAGCCCATGTTGCTGGTGTTTGACGTGATATATTCCTGGGCAACTTCAGGATTATCATAAATACTGGGATCGTAATTACAACCAACGGGAAAGATCATCGTGAAGGGAGTTCCGTATTCAAACGGGTTGCCAATGACGAGACCGGTTGAATCGTGTTTCACTGCAGTGCCACGTTCACTCGGAACAGGTTTGCATGAGATAAGTGCGCAGCACAAAGCCACAGCGGGAAGGAGTTTGAGAAGGAGGGTCATGTTGTTTGCTTTGGAGGGCAAGGTAGAGCAATCAACTTTCCGACTCTAGTTAAGAAACGTTAGCGTGTGTTAAAGGATGGAGAGAAAAATTAACCACAGGGCTCACTGGGTGTTTTTCACAGTGGTTCACAGTGTGTATATCAATGTGCTTCTCAGTGTACCTCTGTGAAAACTTCCCTGTGTTCTCTGTGGTAAAAAAACAGCAACGGAATAGAGGAGGGATTTTGCCGTGCCGCCGTGGTAAAAAAATCAGCGGTTAGATTTCAACTGCGCATCAAGCACCGCCAGCCCTTCTTCAAACGTATGCGGCTTATAACCTAATATGGTTTTCGCCTTATCAATAATGAAACCTGTGCGTGGCGGACGTTTCGCCGGCTGATTAATCGTTTCCGATTTCACGGGATTGATCAAAGATTTATCCAGCTTCCAGAAATCCGCAACGCGCTGCACGAGTTCAAGCACACTGTACGTTTTTTCACCGCTTACGTGAAAAATTCCTCCCGCCGTTTTTTCTGCGCACAGCAAACAGCCTTCAGCCAGGTCTTCTGCGAGTGTAGGCGAACGAAACTGGTCGTCGACCACGTTGATGATTTGTCCTTTTTCCAAAGCGCCTTTCGCCCACAGCACAAGATTCGAACGGCTCATGTCATCCGCAATTCCGTACACGATAATGGTGCGGATGATCGACCACTGCACTTTCGAAGCGCGTACGTATTCTTCACCGGCGAGTTTAGTTACGGCGTAATGCGAAAGTGGATTTGGCTGGTCGCCTTCCGTATACGGACCGCTTTCACCATCAAAAATGAAATCGGTGGAGAGGTGAATGAAATGCGTATGCAATCCCGGACTTTTTTTTGCCAGTTCAGCAATTGCATCGGTCATGAATTTCACCGACAACGCATTGAGCAATGTGGCCTCGTCGCGTTTTGTTTCACACGCGTCAACATTGGTCATCGCGGCCGTGTTGATCACCACGTTGGGAACGAAGCGGTGAAACACCGTTTCAATTTCTCCCTGGTTCGTGATGTCCATCGGTTCATACCGGTAACCGTTTTTTTCTTTCAGGCGGTTTTCACCACGGGCGGTGGCCACAATATTCCACGCAGCGCCATTGCGGTTCCGCTCAAGCAGGGCATAAATGAGTTTCTGTCCGAGTAATCCGTTACTTCCGGTGATGAGAATTGTTTTCATGCGCTACAAAGGTATCAAAGATGTTTCATCGCCTGTTGCGCACTTAACGGCGAAAGCGTGTTTTCTTTCACGAATTTCTTTACTGCTGCGGGATTCGTTCGTGCATATTGCCGCAATGCCCAACCAATTCCTTTGCGGATGAAAAAATCAGGATGATCGCTCGACTGCCGGATCAGTTTAAAAAGCAATTCTTCGTTGGTTTTTTTCTTGTAGAGATTCTGGTAGATCAGCGCAGCACGCATGAGCCAGATGTTTTTCGATTTGATCCAGCGTGCTGTCGTTGGTGCGGCCAGTTCAGGATGCGTGAGAAATAATGCAGCAACCAGTTTCGGCGCGATGAAATCTACAGTATCCCACCAGCTTTTATTTGTGATCATGAATTCGAACAAAGGAATATCCTCTTTCGTGAATTGCTTTTTGTATTTCTCACACAATTCCATCACGAAATACTGGAGTTCGCGTTCATCTTTCTTCCAGCATTTTTTTACAAGGGATTCCAGCGCTTCGAAAGGCGGAAGTTCATTTTGTGCATGAAACGTTTTCTGAACGTCTCTCCGCACCGGCGTGCTCAACCCGAAGTAATCGAACTGGTCGCGCATGTACGCTTTGGCGCCGGCTGCATTTTCTGCATTCGCATATTTGCGGAATGTTTTTTCCGCAAGGTCAATGTAAGCCTGTGAGTCGAATGTTTTTTTCACGTGTCAGGAAATCAGGCAAACATGGCTATGTAAACAAACGCGCCGGCAAAATATCCGAGCAATGCCGGAAAGGAAATTTTCTTGACGTACCAGAAGAAACTGATTTTTTCCAGGCCCATCACCGCCACACCCGCAGCGGAACCAATGATGAGAATACTTCCTCCTGTTCCTGCGCAATAGGCAAGAAATTCCCAGAAGCAATGATCAGTTGCAAAAACGGTTGTTGGATACATGCCCTGTGCGGCGGCAACCAGCGGAACGTTATCTACAACCGCGGATGCGAGACCAATCAGCATAGTGATCACACTCACGTTATGAAATTTTGAATCCATCCACGCGGAAAGATTGTGAAGATGGCCGGCACTGTCGAGCGCGCTGATCGCAAGAAGAATGCCGAGAAAAAAAAGTACACTCGGCGTGTCGATGCGCTGCAAGGCACCTGCAACCGACAAGGAACTTTTGTGTTCGTCGTTTTTCGATTTGTGAATGAGTTCTGTCACGAGCCAAAGCACACCAAGTCCGAGCAGGATTCCCATAAACGGGGGCAGGTCCGTGGTTGACTTGAACACAGGAACGAAAAACAGGACGATCACACCGGTGAAAAACACAATGCTTTTTTCCATTGAAGATGATCCGTTGTTTTTTTCTTCGTTGCTTTTATCCGGTCGTGTAAAATTTCCTTTCATTTTCCAGGCCATGAAAGTCAACGGCACAGCCAGGCTCACCAGCGAAGGAAGAATCAGTTTGGCAACAATATTGGAACTCGTGATTTGTCCGCCCACCCAGAGCATCGTTGTGGTCACATCGCCAATCGGTGACCAGGCTCCACCGGCATTGGCCGCAATAATAATGATGCCGCCGTAGTACCAGCGGTCTTTTTCATCGCTCACCAGTTTCCGGATCAGTGAGATCATAACGATGGCAGTTGTTAAATTATCGAGCACGGCAGAAAGAAAAAACGCCAGGATGCCAACGATTATCAATAATCTGCGTCTGGATACTGTGGTAATCCTGCTCGTGATGATGTCAAAGCCATCGTGCGCGTCGATCAGCTCAACGATGGTCATTGCCCCAAGCAGGAAGAAAAGTATTCCCGCGATTTCACTGAGATGGTGTGTCAGGCTGTCTGCCGGGGCCGGATTTACACCCGATGAAACGTACACCGTCCAGCACAGAACTCCTGTGAGCAAGGCTGTTGCCGCTTTGTTGAGCCTCAGCGGATGTTCCAGCGTAATGGCCAGGTAGCCTATGATGAAAACGAGTAAAAGCATCATGATTGCGTCCAAAGATAGTGTATCAGTTGAAGGTCAGCCGCAGATTACGCAGATGCGAACCTGCTGAAAATTTAAATGATTTAATCCGCGAAGCAGGTTGATTAAATCGCTTATAAATTGTGCGAACATAGAACCTGCGATATCTGCGTAATATGCGGCAAAAAAACACCGCTGTGATCAGTAAGACGGTTTCAACGAATCAAAATACACATTTGCCGTTCAGGGGTTCTATGCTATATTTGGTGATTCTTACCGCTAAAAACAAGAGAGACTATCTATGAGTTTATTCAGAAAAAAATCGATTGAAGTTTTGCTCGCCCAGGCAGCTGACAACGAGAAAGGTTTGAAGCGAACATTAACCGCCACGAGCCTTGTTGCGCTGGGAATCGGTGCAATTATTGGTGCCGGATTATTTGTCCGCACAGCAGCTGCAGCTTCTGAAGCTGCCGGTTCCGGTGTTACGTTATCCTTCATTGTTGCAGCCATTGGTTGCGCGTTTGCCGGATTGTGTTACGCCGAGTTCGCTGCGATGATGCCCATCTCGGGTAGTGCATACGCGTATACGTATGTCACCATGGGAGAACTTGTGGCGTGGATCATCGGGTGGGCGCTCATCATGGAATATGCGTTGGGCGCAGCTACTGTATCCATTGCGTGGAGTGAATACCTGAATAATTTGCTGGGAGGGGCAATACCATACGAATGGTGCCACTCGCCGTTTGAAACGCTTTATAAAATTACCGGCGATGGCGTGAACGCGATTGTAACTGCATTACCTGAAACGGCGAAGTCTGTTAAAGAAGGTGTACTTACACTGAGCGATTCACAATTCACTACGCTTCCCGATTCACTTCAGTCTATGGTGCACAACGTAGGTGGTGTGTACTCGGTTACCGGCGATTCAGTTCGTGGTATTGTTAACGTTCTTCCTGAAGGCACCGCGGTATTTCAGAAGGGTACACTTTTGTTGTCTGATGATCAGTTTACAGCTCTGCCTGCAACACTCCAGGGAACAATTAACCAGACCGGCGGAATGATTAATGCACCGGCGCTTGTTATTCTGCTTGCGCTTACACTTCTTCTCATCAAGGGAACAAAAGAATCGGCATTCATCAACGCAATTATTGTGTTTATCAAAGTGGCTATCGTTCTTGTGTTTATTGCAATCGGTTGGGGCTTTATCAACGCAACCAATCACACGCCTTACCTGATTCCGGAAGGAATGGCAGGCCATGAGGGTGTATTCAAACACGGTTGGGGTGGAGTTCTTGGCGGAGCAGCTATCGTGTTCTTCGCGTTCATTGGTTTTGATGCGGTAAGTACAGCCGCGCAGGAAGCAAAAAATCCGAAACGCGATATGCCGATCGGGATCCTCGGTTCACTGGTCATCTGCACGATTTTATACATTCTGTTCGGTCACGTATTGACCGGTGTTGCGCCATGGCAGGAATTTGCAACCGCTGGTAAGGAAGCATCGGTGGCTTATGCAATTACCACATATATGCCTGGATACGAATGGCTTGCAACGGCGGTTACAGTTGCAATTCTGGCCGGATTCTCTTCTGTCATTCTCGTGATGCTTATGGGACAGAGCCGCGTATTTTACTCGATGAGTAACGATGGATTGATCCCGAAAGCGTTCGGAGAACTCCACCCGAAATACAAAACGCCATACAAAGCGAACATGATACTGTTTGTATTGGTTGGATTGTTCGCGGCATTTGTTCCGGGAAGTGTTGCCGGTGATCTTACCTCGTTCGGAACCTTGTTTGCTTTCGTGCTGGTTTGTGCAGGTGTCTGGATCATGCGCGTGAAATCACCAAACCTGGAACGTCCATTTAAAACACCAGCCGCACCAGTGGTATCATTCCTGGGAATTGCGATTTGCACCCTGATGATTATTGCTCTCGATGCGCAAACTTTGATCGTTGCAGCCTGTTGGATGATTTTTGGATTGGTCGTTTACTTCCTGTATGGTAAGCGAAACAGCAAACTGCACAAGCCTTCTTAACTAAATTTCAAATACGGGCGGGTAACACCGCCCTTTTTTTATGTCCGGATTCAAACAACGACTTGGTTTAATTGACGCAACATCCATCGTGGCAGGTTCCATGATCGGTTCTGGAATTTTCCTCGTGAGTTCCAACATGGCCCGTGATGTGGGTTCTGCAGGATGGCTCATGGTGGCGTGGATCGTCAGCGGTGTAATTACACTTGCAGCGGCATTGAGTTACGGAGAGCTCGCGGGCATGATGCCCGAAGCGGGCGGACAATACGTGTACATCCGTCGCGCCTGGGGAAAACTTCCGGCGTTCTTATACGGGTGGACAGTTTTCACGGTGATACAAACCGGTGTGATTGCCGCTGTTGCGATTGCATTCGCGAATTACACATCAGAGTTGATTCCAGCATTGGGATCGAAAACGGTGTTCTTCAGCGCAGGTAATTTTAAAATTACTGCTGCACACGCTGTCGCCGTTTCGCTCATTTTCCTGCTCACGTTTTGGAACACGCGCGGTGTAGAAGGCGGAGCATGGGTCGCGAAAATTTTCACTTCCGCAAAATTGCTTGCGTTGTTTGCGCTCATCGTTCTGGGACTTTACGTTGGATCAAGTACAGGAACCCTCGAAGCAAATTTCACGAACATGTGGGACGCTTCACGCACTTTTGAAGAAGGCGGCATGTGGGTGAATCAGCCGCTGATGGGAATAGTGCTGATCGCGGTTCTTGGATCTACCATGATCAATTCACTTTTTTCCAGCGACGCCTGGAACAACGTTACATTCATTGCCGGAGAGATCAAAGAACCGCACAAAAATATTCCGCGAAGCCTGATCCTCGGAACGGGAATTGTAACCGCGTTATACCTGCTCGCGAATATTGCATATCTCTGTTTGCTTCCGTTGAAAGGAGATCCGAATGGAGCCGATGTGATGTCGCGGGGGATGCAGTTTGCAGAAGAAGGACGGATTGGTTCTGCGGCGGCTACCATGATTTTCGGCAACGTGGCTTCTGCAATGATGGCTGTACTCATCATGGTTTCCACATTCGGTTGTAACAACGGAATCATTCTCGCAGGCGGACGATTGTTTTACGCCATGTCCAAAGACGGATTGTTTTTTCCAGGTGCAGGAAAACTGAATTCCAAAAGCGTTCCTGCATTTGCGTTGTGGGCGCAGGCCATCTGGGCGTGCGTGTTGTGTTTCTCGGGCAAGTATGGCGATCTCTTGTCGTACGCAACTTTTGCTTCGCTGATATTTTACATCGTCACCATCTGGGGAATTTTCCGCCTGAGAAAAACAGAACCGCAAACAGCGCGTCCGTACAAAGCATGGGGATATCCGCTGATTCCAATCCTGTACATCATCGCAGCCGGACTGATCTGTATCGACCTGTTGTTTATGGATACACGAAATTCCGGTGCGGGACTGGTACTTGTTGCAGCGGGCATTCCGGTGTACTTCCTGTTGAATGCTTTCCTGGCACGCAAGAGCAAAGCTTAATAGTACACGGATTTAACGGAAAACAAAGATTGAAACGGATTGAATCGCTGCGCGATTAGAAAATGGAAAAATAGTACACGGAATACGCGGAAGCACACGGAATTTCACGGAAACCATTGACCAACATTCCGTGTTAATCTGTGTATTTCTGTGTTTTCCGTGTACCATTAAGCAACGCTTGAGTACCACGTCCCGATGCTTCGCGATGAAATGAATAAATGGTACACGGAAGTCACTAAACTCACGGAATTTCACAGAAACCATTGACCAACATTCTGTGTCAATCTGTGTATTCTGTGTTTTCCGTGTACCATTAAGCAACGCTTGAGTACCACGTCCCGATGCTTCTGGATGAAATGAATAAATGGTACACAGAAATCACTGAACTCACGGAATTTCACAGAAACCATTGACCAACATTCTGTGTCAATCTGTGTATTCTGTGTTTTCCGTGTACCATTGAGTAACACTTGAGTACCACTTAAGCATTGGATTACGCACGATGTCAGGTGTCCCGAATGCTTTCGAGACTGACACCACATTCACAAAAATTTTCAAAAGTGTAATTGAAAATTGAATCCCGAAAAAAGGCGCGCGCTTCTTTTTCATTCACCTTTGGCTCTCTATTTTATGCAGAGCTGGAAAGACATATTCACATTCACGAAACAGGAAAGAAACGGACTCTTCGTCCTGGGCATTCTTGTCGTCGGCGCAATTGTTTTTCTCTTCATCCAGCCTTCGTTTGCCAAAGGCGAAACGCAGCATGTGGAAATTCCTGCCGAATTTTTAGCAACCAATGAAACACCTTATAGCGATAGCAGTCTCAATCCGCACAGGGAGAATGCGAAAAACGAAGAACCTGAAATAGCATCGCTCGCTGGTTCGCATTCCGTTTTTCAGCAGAACCAAATGTTCGTGTTCAACCCGAACAATCTTCCCGAAGAAGATTGGGTCCGTCTCGGATTATCTCCTGCACAGGCGCGCTCAGTGAAAAATTTCGAAAACAAAGGAGGTTTTTTCCGCACGAAAGAAGATGTAAAAAAACTCTATGTCATTTCTCCGGAAAAATATCTCGAACTCGAACCGTACATCGTAATCCCCGAGCGAAAAGATTCCACGGGCTTCACGCAGAAAAAACAACCGGTAACGATTTACGAATTGAACACGGTAGATTCTGCGCAGTTGACCACCGTAAACGGAATCGGTCCGTACTTTGCTTCGAAAATTCTTTCATACCGTCGCCGCCTTGGCGGTTTCCATCACAAAGAACAGCTGCAGGAAGTGAACGGAATGGATGAAGAAAAATACGCGCAGATCCAGGGTGCGTTCAAAGTAGATTCCACCTACATCAGCAAAATGAATGTGAATACGGTGGAAGCTTCTGAGTTGAGAAAGCACCCGTACTTTACTGCTGCGGTTGCCACTGCGCTCGTGAACTACCGCAAAGCGCACGGTCCGTTCAAACAACTTTCCGACATCATGAAATGCCATTTGGTGAGTGCAGAATTATACCGTAAAATTGCACCATACCTTACCATCTGAATGGACATCATCCGCAATGCAATTCGCCTCGTTCCCGATTTTCCGAAACAAGGAATTCTCTTCAAAGACATCACGCCCATTCTTCAGAACGAAGAAGTAGGACACTTCATCGTCGATGAATTTGTACGGCAGTTCAGCGGAAAAAAGATAGACGCCATTGCCGGCATCGAAAGCCGCGGATTTCTCTTCGGTTACGCTTTGGCCCTGAAGATGAAAATTCCGTTTATCCCAATCCGGAAATCAGGAAAACTTCCGTGGAAAACTGTGGGCATCGATTATGCACTCGAATACGGAACGGCGCGCATTGAAATGCATGAAGACGCGGTGAAACCCGGCATGCAGGTCATGATCCACGACGATTTGCTGGCCACAGGCGGAACCGCTTCTGCCGCTGCACAGTTAATTACCGGTCAAAACGCACACGTCGCGGCCTTTTCATTCGTTGTTGAACTCGATTTCCTCAATGGGCGCGATGTACTGCAGAAGTATTCTACGGAAATCGTCAGCCTCGTTCGCGACTAAATGACTTTTATTTCCTGCTGGTAGCATTCAAGCCCCGCAAAAAGTTATTTTTACGCTCCCAAAAACGCTTTCTATGGAATTCAGACTGAATGAGAACCAGGTGATGATTGCCGATATGATCAAAAAATTCGGCGATGAGCACATTCGTCCAAAAATGATGGAGTGGGACGAAAGTCAGGAATTTCCTGTGGCCGTCATGAAAAAACTGGGCGAGCTCGGGTTACTCGGCGTATTGGTTCCTACCGAATACGGCGGTTCCGGTTTCGGGTATTTTGAATATGTGACTGTGATCTCCGAGATCGGAAAAATCTGCGGATCCATTTCGCTTTCTGTCGCTGCACACAATTCACTCTGCACGGGACACATCATGCAATTCGGAACTGAGGAGCAGAAGAAAAAATATCTTCCGAAACTCGCCACCGGTGAGTGGATCGGTGCATGGGGCCTCACCGAACAAAATACCGGTTCAGATGCAGGCGGCATGCTCACTACTGCTGTTGCCGATGGTGATGATTACGTGATCAACGGGTCAAAAAATTTCATCACACATGCCATCTCCGGCGATGTAGCTGTGGTGATTGTACGCACGGGTGAAAAAGGAGATTCGCGCGGAATGACTGCTTTTGTCATTGAGAAAGGCACAAAAGGATTCACGCACGGAAAAAAAGAAAACAAACTCGGGATGCGTGCTTCAGAAACAGCGGAACTTGTATTCACCGATTGCCGCGTACACAAAAGCCAGGTTTTGGGAAATGTCGGAGAAGGATTTATCCAGGCGATGAAAGTGCTCGACGGCGGACGGATTTCCATTGCAGCTGTTGCGTTGGGAATTGCCAAAGGCGCTTACGAAGCTGCGTTAAAATATTCGAAAGAAAGACACCAGTTCGGAAAACCGATTTCTGCTTTCCAGGCCATCGCATTCAAGCTGGCGGATATGGCTACGGAAATTGATGCAGCAGAATTGCTCACATTCAAAGCAGCCGATCTCAAAAACCGCGGTCAGAAAGTCACCAAAGAATCGGCCTACGCAAAATACTACGCATCCGAAGTTTGTGTTCGCGCAGCTACGGAAGGCGTTCAGATTTTCGGCGGATACGGTTACACGAAAGATTTTCCGGCGGAGAAATATTACCGCGATTCCAAGCTTTGCACCATTGGTGAAGGCACTTCGGAAATTCAGAAGCTGGTTATCGCACGCGAGATTATTAATGGGTAGACCGGGGCTATGTTGCCTTTAAAATCTTAGCCGCAGATTCCGCTGATGCGAAACGTGTTAAAAATTCCACAGGGGTTTAACCTGCGCGAATCAGATCCACGCAGCGATCACTAATTCTTTTTAAGAATTGCAGCAACCATGGGATCTGCGTAATCAGCGCAATCAGCGGCGAAAAAAACACAACAAAATCCCGGGCACCATTTTTGATATTTTTTCGTTATATTTATTATCAAATTAGTACGCATGTCAGTCAATCGTAAATTATTGAGCCATCCTCTTTCCAAACCTTCGATCGAAAAAAAGGTGGAAAAGGCTTTCCTTAAGGTTCGCACCGAAAGAGAACAGCGGGAAGTACGGACTTCACAGAAATCTGCCGGAAAACAGAAGTAATGGCGCGCCGCCCGAGGAATTACGCCTCCCATGTTTTTATCAATTGTCCATTCGACGACGGCTACAAAAGCATGTTCGAAGCCATCGTGTTTGCTGTTTTTGATTGTGGATTTATTCCGCGGTGCGCATTGGAGAACGGCGATTCAGGAACCGTACGCATCGAAAAGATCATGAACATCATTGCTGTATGCAAATACGGAATTCATGATGTGAGCGCAATTCAGCTGGACAGTGCAACACAGTTGCCGCGGTTCAACGTGCCTTACGAACTCGGACTTTTCATTGGCTGCAAACGATACGGAACCGGTTACCACGACGAAAAAGTTTGCCTCGTACTGGATGCCGACGGGCTGCGCTACCGGAGTTTCATCTCCGATTTTTCAGGACAAGATATCCGCGGACACGGCAACAATCCCAAAACCGCCATCGCACATGTGCGTCATTTCCTGGCCGAACAAACGCAGCGCAAAACAATTCCGGGCGCGTCAACCATTTTCGACAGGTACACGCAGTATCTCAAAGACAAACCCAACAGCGTTAAGATATTAAATTGGGATATCAACGATTTGCCTTTCAAGGATCTGCAGTACCTGATCAATGGGTGGCTGTCGGTGAATGCGCTGTAAACGTAATCGCACGGCCGAACATCAGTTTTCAAAGCCCATATTTTTTGGCCACAGATGCGCAGATTTCGCGGATTAATGGATTGAGTTGCGCAGATCGAGCAATCATTTTTCATTTTTTAAATTTTTAAGAAATCATTTCATCTGCGTAATCTGCGTAATCTGCGCATCTGTGGCAGAGTGCCGCAGGCACAACAATAACAACAGTCTGCCTATTTTCAGCCGGTTTTTTTGTTAGTCTTTTTGGACCCATAATTCGTACCCAACATTTCCGTCTTCATCGAAATAATCTGGGAAATTTGGCTGATTTGGTCTATAATTGCTTTAAGGCATAACCGAACTACACATTTAATATCCGCTGATATGATGCGCAGGCTTTTCCCCCGCCTGAACTCTGTTGAGAGTATTCAGATTTACACTTTTTGGACCACAGTGGTGCTCACTGTTGTTGTAGGTGGCGTTATGTTCCTCGCCTGAGGAAAAACACACGCCGTTCCTGAGTTTTTCGGGCTGACCATCCGTCCCTGAGTCCGCCTGTCAATCAACCGTCTTCCACTCGCCCGTAATTGCTTACTTTTGGCTTCTTAAAATTCAGAGACCCAATGAAGAAACTTCTTTTTATTCTTGTCGCTGCTTTTTCGATCAGCGCAACATTTTTCCTTGCAGGCGATCCGGCAAGCGCTCCTGAGAATTGGTATAACCTCGCTTATTCCGCCAATGGAACACGCGGAGTGGGAACAGAAAAAACCTACAACGACCTGCTCAAAGGAAAAACCCCGGATACGATTATCGTGGCGGTTATTGATGGTGGTGTTGATTACATGCACGAAGACCTCAAGAACGTGATGTGGCACAACCCGGGCGAAATTCCGGACAACAAAGTAGATGACGACAAAAACGGTTACATCGACGATGTGTACGGATGGAATTTCATTGGCGGTGCCGACGGCAGAAACGTAGAGCACGATAATCTTGAGATGACCCGCGAATACCGCAGGCTGAAGAAAAAATTCAAAAACAAAACCATCGACGACGTAGCTCCTACTGAAAAGTCGGAATTCGAATATTACCTCACCGTTCAGAAGGCGTACAACGCGGAATACGATGCAGCTAAAACAGCTTTCGACAACATCAATTCATTCCGCAGGACCAACAACGATTTCAAAGCGGAGATCAAGAACAAAACAGATAAGGATACAGTGACCTATGCCGATTTTGTGGCGCACGTACCCAGCCAGAAATATGCAGCGTACAAGCAATTCCTGATCGACAAAGTGGGTGTGAAAACAGAAGCAGACTGGGTTGGACTGAACACAGAATTGGATGAGGGATACGAAGTGTTCAACTCACGGCTCGAGTATCACCTGAACACGGATTACGATCCGCGTGATATTGTGGGTGATGATTACCTGAACGCTGACGAAAAATTCTACGGCAACAACGATATTAAAGGGCCGGATGCAATTCACGGTACGCATGTAGCCGGGATCATCGCCGCACAGCGCGGGAATGGTATTGGCGTCGATGGCGTTTCCAATGCAGTAAAGATTATGGGTGTGCGCGTAGTTCCTGATGGCGACGAGCGCGATAAAGACGTTGCAAACGGAATCATTTACGCCGTAGACAACGGAGCCAAAATCATCAACATGAGCTTTGGAAAATCGTTTGGGTTTAACAAAGCCTGCGTCGATAAAGCCGTGAAATATGCTGAAAGCAAAGGCGTTCTCCTGGTGCATGCAGCGGGTAACGACGACCAGGACAACGACCTCTCGACCAACTTCCCGAATCCACGTTTTGCTGATGGTGGCGTGGCTACGAACTGGATCGAAGTAGGAGCATCGAGCTGGAGAGGCGGAAAAAATGCAGTCGCCCCGTTCAGCAACTACGGAAAAGTGAATGTTGACGTATTCGCTCCGGGAGTAGATATCAATTCCTGCAAATCAAACGGCGGATACATTGCACTCAGCGGAACCAGCATGGCTTCACCGGTAACTGCAGGTGTTTGTGCGGTACTGAAAACCTATTATCCTGCCCTTACACCGGCAGATATCAAGCGAATTGTGGAAACGTCTTCGGATAAGTCCATGGCGAAGAAGAAAGTGATTATTCCTGGCGAGAAGAAAAAGAAAGCCAAGTTCGGCACGCTCTGCAAAACGGGTGGACTGGTTGACTTGTATGCGGCGGTGCAGATGGCATCGGGAGCTACGACGGTGAAGAAATAACACAAAGAATACTGTGATCAAAAGGGTCTGCTCCGCAAAGGGCAGGCCTTTTTTTGTGGAGCTCATTTGGTTTACCAAGAGCTGATGAAAACCGCTGAAGCGGTTGAGTGAAACCGCAGCACCCATTGCCGGGGGCTTAAGCCCCCGGCAATAAGCACAGCAGTTTTCCCAAACGGTTTTAACCGTTTTCGTGTCATCAAGGGTTGTTTTGGATATAGCTTCTATCATTGCCGGGGGCTTAAGCCCCCGGCAATGATACAGCAGGCTTCTCAAACGGTTTCAACCGTTTTTCATCTGGTTATTTCTTCGGGAACAAAGCCGCTTCGGTCAGTTCACAGATCGTGTGCCCCACGAGCATGTGACACTCCTGTATCCGCGGCGTATCCGCCGAAGGAATATTCACCAGGTGATCGCAATGCTCTTTCATTTTTCCGCCCGTTTCACCGGTGAATCCCACCGTGATCATTCCACGTTCTTTAGCTTTGATCAACGCTTTGATCACGTTGGGTGAATTTCCGCTTGTGGAAAGCGCCATCAGCACATCGCCTTTTTGACCCATGGCTTCAACTAGCCGGCTGTAGATCACGTCGTAACCATAATCATTCGCAACGGCAGTGACGTAAGACGTATTCACGTGCAAAGCTTCTGAATTAAGCGGAGGACGATCATAATAAAACCGGCCGGAAAGCTCAGCGGCCAGGTGTTGCGCATCGGCAGCGCTTCCGCCATTTCCGCACCAGAGGATTTTTCCTCCTGCACGGTAAGCATCAATCACTGCATTAGTAACCGCGCTTAGTATATCCATCAGCCGTTTATCAGACAACAAAGCTGTTTTCAGTTGAATGGAAGATTGAATACGTTGCTGAAAGGCCTGCTTGTGATCCATAGCTCAGTTTTTCCCCGCGAGCGTGCGTTCGTATATTGTTTCAACGGCGCGAACCATTGTTTCCCAGCTGAATTTTTTCTTGATGATGCGCGTTGCTTCGATAAAGGAACTGGAACGGTTGTGATCAAAATAGTCCACGATGCTATCCGCGATTATCGTTTTGTCGGGCGCTACAACGTATCCCGACCGTCCGTGCTCAATGATCTCGGACAGGCCGCCCACATTGGTCACCAGCGATGGTTTGTCAAAATTCATGGCTACAGCAGCCACGCCACTTTGTGTAGCGGTGTGATACGTCAGCGTAACCAGGTCGCAGGCGCTGAAGTACAGTTTCACTTCGCTGTCAGGAATGTACTTCGTATGCAGCTTGACTCGGTCGGCAAGTCCGTTTTGCGCAATCAGTGTGGTGTAATATTCCGGATCCTCATAATATTCTCCGGCGATGATGAGTTGAATATTGCGCTCTTTCAAACGCGGATCGGCTAACGCTTCGAGCAGGAGATCAAGGCCCTTGTATTTTCGGATCAGCCCGAAGAACAGGAGGTATTTTCCGTTTTCATCCAATGCGAGTTGTTTGCGGGCCTCTGACTGGCCAATCGCTTCCCCGAATGAAGTGTATAACGGATGTTCGGAAAACTCAATCGGCTTTTTCGTTCCGAAGCTTTCAATATCGCGTTCAACACTTTTCGACATCGCGAGAAAACCATCGCAGCTCTTCATGAAATACCGGGAAAATGCGGAATCACCCACACGTTTTTCGTGCGGAATGGCATTATCAACCAGCGAAATCACTTTCGTATGACCGTTCTTCCAGATTCTTCGCGCAATCGTACCCAACGCAGGTCCGAGGAATGGAATCCAGAAACGGATGATCACAAAATCTGGTTTTTCATTGCGGATTGCGCGGCCCACACCCATCCAGTTGAACGGATTCAGGGAATTGATCATCGTCCGGATTTTTATTCCCGCCGGCGATGGCCGTGTTTTATCGAACTGTGAAGTTCCCGGAAACAGGAAAGAGGGATACTGCAGCGAATACGAGATAATTTCAACCGAATGCCCGGCGTTAATCAGCGCGGTGCAAAGCAATTCATCGGTGGCTGCTATTCCGCCGCGCAAGGGCCATGCGGGACCGATGATGTATATCTTCTTCGGGTTCAACGGTGCAAAGGTAAACGTGAATCACGAATTCCGTTGAAAAATCAACGCGTAACACAGAATGTGGCGCGCTGTACGGGAATTTCATCTTCGCAGAGGACAAAAACGTACAGTCCCTCCGCCCAATCACTGACCGAAACGGTTACTGTTCCGCTGCTGGTTGGTTGCAAAATAGCAATCACCCGACCGAGCGCATCAATCACACGTACTTCAACAGTAGCCGAAGGATCGACGGGCGTAAACCGGAACGTGACCTGATCGGAAGCAGGGTTGGGAAAAACGCCGCCTGAAGATGTTTCAGTGATTTCGTCAATAGCCAGTGGGCCCGGAGGGCAGCCGCGCAAAGGATCGTAATCGACATTGACGGAAGCGGATGTAAACGCAATTGTGTCGCGTACAATGGATACGTTTTGCACCACAGGAAATGCCGGAGTTGTAGTGAGTGTACCGGGCGTGGTTACGAGCGCACGGGGCCTCAGGCAGCCGGAGGAAGTACTGTCGTCGAATTTCATGATCGTGTACTCATAATTCGTTGTGGAATCCTGGTAAATGAGACCGGTCACGAGAAAATCATCACCTATTCCCGGCTTGAGTATTTTGTAATTGTAACTGTTCATGGTTTTCCCCCAGCCAACTACATTTCCATTGGTGTCTGCAACGATGAGTACGCTATCGGAATAAAGCATGAGATGATCATCGCAGGCATAAATATTCCATATTGCACTGGTGGCTGCCAATGGCGCCATGTTGTAATTCTTTACGAAAACCGGGTTGCCGGTGCTGTCAAACCTGGCTAATGTTGCACAGGAAGCAGAAGTGCTTCCGTATCCGCCTGCATACAGCGATCCGGTTGGCGATTCGTACAGGCACTTGATGTGCGATCCGAACGTATAGGATTTCGACCAGAGAATCGTTCCGGCGGTTGTGGTTTTGGTGAGGCCGTTTGCACTGGTCATCACCAGCGAGCTGTCGTGCAGCATGATGCAGTCGCGCCCCCACGAATTGCCTCCATCGGTGTAAAAGCCGGATGACAGCACATTCAGGTTCTGGTCGAGCCGGTAAAACCCAAAACGTTCGTATTCCGAATACGCAAGAACAATGGAACTATCTGCGCCGATATGGATCTGCGGATAGTTTGCTGTATTGGTAGTGTTTTGCGCGTCATGCAACGCAACGTGATTAATCACCTGGCCGCTTGTGTCGAAAACAAAAATGACATAGCGTGGCGATGTACCTCCCGGACCGGCAGAACCGAGAATGAAATAATTTCCATTGGGAAATTCGCCGACATCGATAAAGTTAATGTTGTCGAAAGGTGGAGTTGCCGATTGAAAATTGAGGGCCGTGCTCCAGATTTCTGTCACGTTGGTATCTGTGCGGATGAGCATGACGCTGCGGGTGGTGGTGTATTGATCGGCGAGGATGAGGAACCCGCTCGAATCGCGAAGTTCGTGGCAGTTGACAAAGCTGGCTGTCCCGAACGGATTGCTGGGGCCAAAACTGAAGAATTTTGAAAAGTGCTGGGTTTGGGCGGAAATGAAAAGGTATAATCCGCTGAATATCAAGGTTAGGAGTATCCGACTGTGTACAGAGTGCATCATTTTAGAGGTGAGCGATGAGATATTAAGGTTTACGGGAGAACCAGAAAGTTAACGCAATTTCGCTGATTTTGGTATTCGTGGTTTGTTATTTTAGAATTTCCCGCTACATTTGCAGCCCTAAGAAAAATAACAACAGAAACAACGCATGATCGTAGTAGCAGTTAAAGAAGGCGAATCAATCGAGAAAGCCCTCAAAAAATTCAAGAAGAAGTTTGAGAAAACAGGTGTAGTTCGTGAGCTTCGCGACCGTCAGAAGTTTACCAAGCCTTCTATCCGCAAACGCGAGACTAAACTCCGCGCAATTTACCGCCAGGGTCTGCAGATCGCAGAAACTGTTTAGGCGGTATTCACATATTTTAGTTAAAGAAATACACACAAGTTGGGTAACTTCCTGGGAGGTTCATCGTAAACTTGTGTGTATTTCTTTTTTATGGTGTCTGCAGATCCCCTTGATGACTTCCTCAATTACCTTGCTCACGAGAAAAGGTACTCGCCCCATACGTTAACTGCTTACCGTACAGACTTAATCGAGTTCCGCGATTACATCGCCGTTCAATACCAGCTCGATTCACTGACCGATCCCAATTTCCAGATCATCCGTTCCTGGATTGCCGCGCTAATGGACGGAGAAACCACTCCACGCTCCATCAACCGGAAAATAAGTTCGCTCCGTACATTTTTTCGTTTCCACCTGCGTGAAGGCCGTATCAAAGCCAATCCCATGCTCAAGGTTCAGAGCCCTAAAATGAGCAAGCGTCTTCCTGTTTTTGTTGACGAAAAGCACATGGATACGCTTCATAGCGCGGGAATGATCGAGGAGAGCGAAACCGATCCTTACGATGGCATGCTTGTGCGCCTGATCATCGAAATGCTGTATGGTACCGGCATGCGTCTCGCTGAATTGGTAAACCTCAAAACGGAGGACGTTAACCTTTCAGGCGGCACCGTAAAAGTGCTCGGAAAACGCAACAAGGAAAGAATCATTCCGATCACGGCAGAACTTAAACAATTGATCCGCAGTTATATCACAGTGAGGCAACAAATCCCCAGTGAAAACATGCCGGAGCCGGAGATTTTGCTTCTTCGTAAGAATGGAAAAAAACTCGGTCGTTCGTTTGTTTACGGTCGGGTGAACTACTACCTTAGTCAGGTAACAACAATCGACAAAAAAAGCCCACACGTGTTGCGCCATACATTCGCAACGCACATGCTGAACAACGGAGCCGACCTGAATGCAATCAAAGAACTTTTGGGTCACGCAAATCTCTCAGCGACGCAGGTGTACACGCACAACACTGTAGATAAACTCAAAGCAATTTATCACAAGGCTCATCCCAGGGCCTGAAAACAAGGAGGACTTATGGAAATTCAGATTCAATCGATTCACTTCAAAGCGGATCGTAAATTAATCGGCTTCATCAATGAAAAAGTGCAGAAGCTGAACCAGTACTTCGAAGGAATTATCAGCAGCGAAATTTTTCTGCGCCTGGACAAAGCGGACAGTACGGAAAACAAGGTGGCTGAAATCAAAATTAACGTTCCCGGGAACGATCTTTACGTGAAAAGACAATGCAAAACATTCGAAGAAGCTATCGACGCTTCGGTTGAGGCCCTGACCCGCCAGGTTAAAAAATACAAAGAAAAAACCAGAACATACTGATAATAAGCAAGTTGTTCAGCGAAAACCCCGGTCCAAAGCCGGGGTTTCTTTTTGCATTTCAGTTTCCCCGGCCTTTTTGGGTTAAACCTTGATTTTTCTGCCAAAAAGCCAAAAAAATCTTGTCCAATATTGTTGGGTCAATAAACTTTTATACATTTGCAGTCCTTTTTAGAAAAGGTGGGTGGTGAAAACCGACCAAAAAGTTCTTTGAAATCAGGGAAAAGCGCAATAAAAATTGTGGCACCCGTATACTCAAAATCAACCAACTTAGCCGGTGTAGCTCAGCTGGTAGAGCAGCTGACTTGTAATCAGCAGGTCGATGGTTCGAATCCTTTCGCCGGCTCTTTATTTTAAAGAGATTCCAGTGAGGTTGATTTTGGGTATACGGTGGTCGAGCTTAAGGGGAGATACTCAAGCGGCCAACGAGGACAGACTGTAAATCTGTTGACCTAGTCTTCACAGGTTCGAATCCTGTTCTCCCCACATTCAACAGTAAACAGTACGCCGTGCGCAGTATGTAGTCTTAAACCACTGCGAACTGAGCACTAATGACTGCGCACTACATTTAGCGGAAGTAGCTCATTTGGTAGAGCATCAGCCTTCCAAGCTGAGGGTGGCCGGTTCGAGCCCGGTCTTCCGCTCTGAATAAAAAAAACGCTCCGGCAATTTTTATTCGCTTTTTTTCCTGATCGCCGCTGTAGCTCAGTGGTAGAGCACTTCCTTGGTAAGGAAGAGGTCGGGGGTTCAATTCCCCCCATCGGCTCTCAATTTTTTTGAGAACCTGGCTCCACAGGCTTCAGCATGCAAAACATGTTGAGTACAGAAAATTCCACTGCAGGGAAATTCTGAACGAATAAGTAAAATAACCGGGCAACCGGGATAGAATAAAAACAAGTTTCGAAACAAACACAATAACCAACAATTAACAAACCATAGCTATGGCAAAAGAGAAATTCGACCGTTCCAAGCCGCACGTGAACGTCGGTACTATTGGCCACGTTGACCACGGAAAAACGACACTTACAGCTGCGATCACTACTGTGCTTGCGAGCAAAGGTCTTGCTGAGGTACGTGACTTCTCGTCAATCGACAACGCTCCGGAAGAAAAAGAACGTGGTATCACAATCAATACCGCTCACGTAGAATATTCAACTGAAAAACGTCACTACGCGCACGTAGATTGTCCAGGCCACGCTGACTATGTGAAGAACATGGTTACAGGTGCTGCCCAGATGGACGGTGCAATTCTTGTTGTAGCTGCGACCGATGGTCCTATGCCACAAACACGTGAGCACATCCTTCTTGCACGCCAGGTAGGTGTTCCGCAAATCGTTGTGTTCATGAACAAAGTGGACATGGTTGATGACCTGGAACTTCTTGACCTCGTTGAGATGGAAATCCGCGAACTGCTTACATTCTATAAGTTCGATGGCGACAACACACCTATCATCCGTGGATCTGCACTCGGTGGCTTGAACAAAGAGCCTAAGTGGGTTGATAAAATCATGGAATTGATGGATGCGGTTGATTCATACATCCCAACTCCTGCGCGTGACAGAGACAAGCCTTTCCTGATGTCAGTGGAAGATGTATTCACGATCACTGGTCGTGGTACAGTTGCTACTGGTCGTATCGAGACTGGCGTTATCAACGTAGGTGAAGATGTGGAAATCATCGGCATGCAGGAAGAGAAATTGAAATCTACCTGCACAGGTGTTGAAATGTTCCGCAAACTTCTTGATCGCGGTGAAGCTGGTGACAACGTAGGTTTGCTCCTGCGTGGTATTGATAAGGACGCTATCCGTCGCGGTATGGTTATCGCGAAGCCGGGTTCTATCACTCCGCATCACGATTTCAACGCTGAGATCTACGTACTGAAAAAAGAAGAAGGTGGACGTCACACTCCATTCCATAACAAATACCGTCCGCAGTTTTACTTCCGTACAACTGACGTTACCGGCGAAATCACACTTCCTGAAGGACGTGAGATGGTAATGCCTGGTGATAACGTGACTATCAGCGTGAAGCTGATCGTTCCGATCGCAATGGACAAAGGTCTTCGTTTCGCGATCCGCGAAGGTGGCCGTACCGTTGGTGCAGGACAGGTTATCGAGATTACGAAGTAATCCGACCGAAACAATAAGCAGACGAAGGAGTGCGGCTATAAAATGCCGTACTCCTTTCGCTGCCAAATACAGTGCGCAGTAATCCAGTAAAAAAGTGCGCAGTATTTGAACCTGAATTGGATTTACGGGCATAGTTCAATGGTAGAATAGCGGTCTCCAAAACCGTTGATCTAGGTTCGAGTCCTGGTGCCCGTGCAACGAATGAGAAGCAATTTTCTTCTCGAAAATGAAACAAGATGAATAGGATCAGAACATATTTTGATGAAGTGTACGATGAACTCGTACGTAAAGTAACCTGGCCTTCATGGCCTGAGTTGCAGGAAAGCGCAATCATCGTAATGATCGCCACAGTAATTTTTGCAATTGTGGTTTTCGTGATGGATTTCGCATTCCAGTACGGTATGGAGTTTATTTATAAACTGAACTAATTACAAAGAGCAACACTCACCTGGACAATGGCTGAAATTCAAAATAACGATTCGCAGGTAAAGAAGTGGTACGTATTGCGCGTGGTGAACGGTAAGGAGAAAAAGATCAAGCAATATGTAGAGTCTGAAATTTCCCGTCTGGGTCTCGGCGACTTTGTAACACAGGTGCTGATCCCGATGGAGAAGGTAATTCAGATCCGTAACGGGAAAAAAGTAAGCAAGGAAAGAAACATTTTCCCTGGTTACGTCATGCTTGAAGGTTCGCTCGTGGGGGAAATTCCTCACTTGCTGAAAAATATTACGGGAGTAATTGGCTTCCTCGGTTCCAAAACAGGAGATCCTGTTCCGCTGAGACAAGCTGAGATCAACCGTATCCTTGGTAAGGTCGATGAGATGGCAGGTGCTGAAGAAACCATGCTCAACCAGTTTGTGGTTGGGGAACAGGTGAAAGTGATCGACGGACCATTCAACACGTTCTCGGGTGTGATCGAAGAGATCAACGAAGAGAAGAAGAAGCTCAAAGTGATGGTGAAAATTTTCGGAAGAAAAACGCCGCTTGAGCTCAACTACATGCAGGTAGAAAAAGAATAAGACTGCATTACTGATTCGCTGTTACGCGCTTCCAAAACATAACAGAAACAAAAACAAGTAAGTAAACTGTACAATGGCAAAAGAAGTAAGTGCTCTGATTAAACTCCAGATTAAGGGTGGCGCTGCTAACCCTTCACCACCAATCGGACCTGCATTGGGTGCGAAAGGCGTGAACATCATGGATTTTTGCAAGCAATTCAATGCTCGTACGCAGGACAAGGCTGGGAAAGTTCTTCCGGTTATCATCACGGTGTATAGTGATAAATCATTCGAATTTATCATCAAGACTCCGCCGGTAGCTGTGCAGATCAAAGAACACGCTAAAATCCAACTGGGCTCAGGTGAATCGAACCGCAAAAAAGCGGGATCAATTTCATGGGAACAGGTGCGCACAATAGCAGAAGCAAAAATGCCCGATCTCAACTGTTTTACCGTGGAATCAGCAATGAGCATGGTAGCAGGAACAGCTCGCAGCATGGGTGTAGCTGTTACGGGCACGAGTCCGCTTAAAAAGTAATCCTCATAAGTTAAACCAGACGGAGATCCGCGGAAGACCAACGATCGTTTGCACGTCACAAAATCAGTCGAATGGCTAAACTGACTAAAAAAAGAAAGGCGATCCTCGGGAAGTACGATGCTACCAAGCAGTACAACGTGAGCGACGCGGCTAAAATCGTTAAGGAAATTTCAACAACAAAGTTCGACGCATCTGTGGATCTGAGCATCCGCCTCGGCGTTGACCCGCGTAAAGCGAACCAGATGGTTCGTGGATCAGTTTCTCTTCCGCACGGAACGGGAAAAAATGTCCGCGTACTGGTAATCTGCACACCTGATAAAGAAGCCGAAGCAACAGCTGCGGGCGCTGATTTTGTAGGAGGTGACGATTACATCACGAAAATCCGTGAAGGCTGGACTGATGTTGACGTGATCATCACCACTCCATCCATGATGGGTAAGGTTGGTGCTTTGGGTAAAATCCTCGGACCCCGCGGACTTATGCCAAACCCTAAAACCGGAACCGTTACTATGGATGTTGGTAAAGCAACGAAAGAATCCAAAGCAGGTAAGATTGATTTCAAGGTTGACAAAGCCGGAATCATCTGCGTACCTGTTGGAAAAGTTTCTTTCGACGCAGCCATGTTGGCTGATAACGCAAACGAAATCCTTTCAACGATTTTGAAACTGAAACCTGCTTCTGCAAAAGGTGAATACATGCGATCAGTGTATGTATCAAGCACCATGAGCCCTAGCGTACAAATCGAAAGCAAGACAATTGCTTAATCAGTTGACAGATGAACAAAGAAAATAAATCACAGATCATTGATCATATCGCGGGTCTTCTTGCCGCAAGCAAGAATTTTTACCTCGCTGACACTTCAGAACTTCCGTCTGACAAGACGAGTGCTCTGAGGAAAGCGTGTCACGAACGGCAAATTAAGCTGATCGTTGTAAAAAATACCTTGCTTCGCAAAGCATTAGAGCGTACCAACGACAGTGAATGGTCGGGAATGTATGTTGCGTTGAAAGGCTCCACTTCGATTATGTTTTCGGACACAAGTGCAGGTCCGGCGAAACTTATCAAAGAGTTCCGCATCAAGAACAAGAAACCTGTACTGAAAGCGGCATATGTTGAGAAGAGTGTTTACGTTGGTGATGACCAACTCGACTCACTCGCAGCAATCAAATCGAAAAACGAAATGATTGGCGACATCATTGCAGCTCTCCAGGCTCCTGCCCGAAATGTAATTTCAGGACTCGTTGCAAACGCAGAAAAGAAAGAGGGAGGTGCTGAAGCATCTTCTGAAAATCCGGCTTAAAACTTATTGTTACTCCGGAACTCAAATAGAACTATTACTAATTAAGTCTAATCTCAAAAAAACCAAAATAAAATGGCAGACGTTAAAGCATTTGCTGAGCAGCTTGTGAACCTCACAGTAAAAGAAGTGAAAGACCTTGCTGACATTCTGAAGAACGATTACGGTATCGAACCGGCTGCTGCAGCAGTAGTAGTTGCTGCTGGTGGCGGTGGAGCTGCTGCGGCTGAAAAGACAACATTTGATGTTATCTTGAAAAGCGGTGGCGGTCAAAAACTTCAGGTTGTGAAAGTTGTGAAAGACGCAACTGGTCTCGGACTGAAAGAAGCGAAAGATCTCGTTGATGGTGCTCCTAAGCCTATCAAAGAAGGTATCAGCAAAGAAGACGCGGAAAATCTTAAAAAGCTGCTTACTGACGCTGGAGCTGAAGTTGAGGTTAAGTAATTCTCAATTCATCCACGTTTCAGGTTTAGACCTGGTTCCCTCGTGTACACGAGGGACAGGTCTAAACCATTTTGTTGCTAATTGAGCTTTCCGTATCACTACAAAATTTTAAAATGGCCTTGGAAACAAAAAATAAACAGCAACGTATCTCCTTTGCGAAAAGCAAAGTGCAGATTGATTACCCGGATTTCCTGGATATTCAATTGAAATCGTTCCAGGATTTCTTCCAGCTGGAGACTACCAGCGAAAACCGTCAGGACGAAGGACTTTACAAAGTATTCAGCGAAAACTTTCCTATCTCTGACGCCCGGAACAATTTCGTTCTGGAATTCCTCGATTACTTTATCGATCCGCCACGCTACTCACTCGACGAGTGTATCGAGCGCGGATTAACGTACAGCGTGCCCCTCAAGGCAAAGCTGAAATTATATTGTACAGATCCTGAACACGAGGATTTCGAAACAATTGTACAGGACGTGTACCTGGGAACTATCCCGTACATGACCCCGCGTGCAACTTTCGTGATCAACGGTGCAGAACGCGTTATTGTTTCCCAGCTTCACCGCTCACCGGGCGTATTCTTCGGTCAGAGCCGCCACGCGAACGGAACAAAACTGTATTCAGCACGTGTTATCCCGTTCAAAGGATCATGGATCGAATTCGCAACAGACATCAACAATGTCATGTATGCGTACATCGACCGTAAGAAAAAGCTTCCGGTAACTACATTGCTCCGTGCAATTGGTTGGGAAAGTGATAAACAGATTCTCGAACTCTTCGGCCTCGCCGATGAAGTGAAAGTGAGCAAAGCTGCTTTGAAAGCCGTTGTAGGAAGGAAACTTGCTGCACGTGTTCTCAAAACATGGGTTGAAGATTTCGTGGATGAAGATACCGGCGAAGTTGTTTCTATCGAGCGTAACGAAGTTATTATCGATCGCGAAACACTCCTCGAAAACAGCCACATCGACCTGATCGTTGATGCGAACGTGAAGTCAATTATCCTTCACAAAGAGGACGCTGCCCACCTTGATTATTCAATCATCTACAATACGCTCCAGAAAGATACTTCCAACTCAGAGAAGGAAGCTGTGGAGCACATTTACCGTCAGCTTCGTAATGCTGAACCACCGGATGAAGAAACAGCACGTGGAATTATCGACAAGCTGTTCTTCTCGGATAAGCGTTACGATCTCGGTGAAGTTGGACGTTACCGTCTGAACAAAAAACTGAAATCAGATACATCTTCTGAAACACGCGTGTTGACGAAAGATGATATCATCGCGATCATCAAGTACCTGATCGAACTTATCAACTCCAAGGCTGATATCGATGATATTGATCACTTGTCAAACCGTCGCGTGCGTACAGTTGGTGAACAATTGTATTCACAGTTTGGTGTAGGTCTTGCGCGTATGGCGCGTACGATCCGCGAGCGTATGAACGTTCGTGACAACGAAGTATTTACACCAACCGACCTGATCAACGCGAAGACACTTTCTTCGGTGATCAACTCGTTCTTCGGAACGAACCAGCTTTCGCAGTTCATGGATCAAACGAATCCGCTTGCGGAGATCACGCACAAGCGTCGTCTCTCTGCACTCGGGCCAGGAGGTCTTTCCCGTGAACGCGCAGGTTTCGAGGTTCGTGATGTACACTACACGCACTACGGTCGTTTGTGTACGATCGAAACTCCGGAAGGTCCGAACATCGGTCTGATCTCTTCACTTTGCGTTTACGCGAAAATCAACAAGCTTGGTTTCATCGAAACACCTTACCGCACAGTTACAAACGGTAAAGCTGACGTGAACAAGCCGGTGATTTACCTGACCGCAGAAGAAGAAGATTCGAAAATCATTGCACAGGCAAATGCAGGCCTCGACGAAAAAGGAAACTTCCACGATGTGCGTGTTAAAGCGCGTTTCGAAGGTGACTTCCCGGTTGTTGAGCCAAGCCAGCTCGCACTGATGGACGTTGCTCCAAACCAGATTGCGTCGATCGCAGCATCGTTGATTCCTTTCCTTGAGCATGATGACGCTAACCGCGCACTGATGGGATCGAACATGCAGCGCCAGGCAGTTCCGCTTCTTCGTCCGCAGGCTCCGATTGTTGGAACCGGTCTCGAAGGTCTTGTTGCAAAAGATTCGCGTGTACTCGCAGCTGCAGAAGGCGACGGAGTTGTTGAATACGTTGACGCAAACGAAATCGTTATCCGCTACAACCGCACTGACAAAGAGCGCATGTTGAGCTTCGACGACGATATCAAATCATACAAACTCACGAAGTTCCGTAAGACGAACCAAAGCACTTGCATCAATATCCGCCCGATGGTGCGTAAAGGTGACAAGGTTAAAAAAGGTCACATCCTTTGCGAAGGTTACGCTACGAAAGACGGTGAAATTGCATTGGGTCGCAACCTGAAAGTGGCATTCATGCCATGGAAAGGTTACAACTTCGAGGATGCGATTGTAATCAGCGAGAAAGTAGTTCGCGAAGATATCTTCACGTCGATTCACATCGATGAGTACGTGATGGAAGTTCGTGACACGAAACGCGGTCTTGAAGAACTGACTGCAGATATTCCAAACGTTTCTGAAGAGGCAACAAAAGACCTCGACGAAAACGGATTGATCCGCGTAGGTGCTGAAGTGAAAGAAGGCGATATCCTGATTGGTAAAATCACACCAAAAGGAGAAACCGATCCTTCACCGGAAGAAAAACTCCTCCGCGCGATCTTTGGTGATAAAGCAGGTGACGTAAAAGATGCTTCGTTGAAAGTTCCACCGTCTATCCGTGGAGTTGTTATCGACAAGAAACTTTTCTCACGCGCGATCAAAGACAAGAAGACCAAAGCTGACGAGAAATCACTCGTTGAGAAACTGGATAAAGAACAATCTGTTGAAGAAGCAGCATTGCGCACGATCCTGATTGATAAACTCAACAACATTCTCAACGGAAAAACGTCTGCAGGTGTATTCAATAACCTGAAAGAAGAAGTTGTTGCAAAAGGAACGAAGTTCTCGGTGAAAGTTCTTGAGAAGATCGACTTCAACAACGTGAATCCATCGAAGTGGACCAGCGAACCTGATGTAAGTGATTCTGTGCGTACAATCATGCACAACTTCAACATCAAGAACAATGACCTCGGCGGAGTTTACAAGCGTAAAAAATTCGCACTCCAGGTTGGTGATGAATTACCGGCAGGAATTGTACAGCTTGCGAAAGTGTACATCGCGAAGAAACGTAAATTGAAAGTTGGTGATAAAATGGCGGGTCGTCACGGTAACAAGGGTATTGTTGCCCGTATCGTGCGCGAAGAAGAAATGCCATTCTCCGATGACGGAATGCCGGTTGACATCGTACTGAACCCACTGGGCGTACCATCGCGTATGAACCTTGGACAGATTTACGAAACTGTACTTGCGTGGGCAGGTGAGCGTCTCGGACTGAAGTTCTCGACACCGATTTTTGATGGTGCAACCATTGACGAAATCAACCACTATACTGACGAAGCAGGTGTACCGCGTTATGGCCGTACATTCCTGACTGACGGAGGAACAGGCGTACCATTTGATCAACCTGCAACAGTAGGTATCATCTACATGCTGAAACTCGGTCACATGGTTGACGACAAAATGCACGCGCGTTCAATCGGACCATACTCGCTTATTACACAACAGCCGTTGGGTGGTAAAGCACAGTTCGGTGGCCAGCGTTTTGGTGAGATGGAAGTGTGGGCGTTGGAAGCATTCGGTGCTTCGAACATCCTGCAGGAAATCCTCACGATTAAGTCGGATGACGTTGTAGGTCGTGCAAAAGCGTACGAAGCGATTGTAAAAGGAGAGAACATGCCAACGCCAGGAATTCCTGAGTCGTTCAATGTATTGCTCCATGAGCTTCGTGGTCTTGCACTCAATGTTAGTCTTGACTAGTATATTACAGCGGTGCCGGGTGGTAACACCTGGCACCACTTTCACTGAAAATTGTACATCGTAAATCAATAAAGCATGTCTTTCAGAAAAGATGTCAAAATAAAGAGCAACTTCTCTACCATCACGATCAGCCTGGCTTCCCCGGAATCCATTCTTGAGCGTTCGAGCGGAGAAGTACTCAAGCCGGAGACGATCAACTATCGTACGTACAAACCAGAACGTGATGGTTTGTTCTGCGAGCGGATCTTCGGACCAGTAAAAGACTGGGAATGTCATTGCGGCAAGTACAAGCGTATCCGTTATAAGGGTATTGTTTGCGACCGTTGCGGTGTGGAAGTAACCGAGAAGAAAGTGCGTCGCGAGCGTATGGGCCACATCAGCCTGACCGTTCCTGTAGCACACATCTGGTACTTCCGTTCATTGCCAAACAAGATCGGTTACCTGCTTGGTCTTCCAACTAAGAAGATGGACATGATCATTTACTACGAACGTTACGTAGTAATTAACGCCGGTGTAAAAGGTCCTGATGGAATTAACCACATGGACTTCCTGACAGAAGACCAGTACCTCGAAATCCTCGAGACGCTTCCGAAGGAGAACCAGTACCTGGACGATATGGACCCGAACAAGTTCGTAGCGAAAATGGGAGCAGAAGCATTGTATGATTTGCTCCAGCGCACGAAGCTTGACGAGTTGTCGTACGAACTGCGTCACAAAGCCAGCAACGAAACTTCACAGCAGCGTAAGAACGAAGCTTTGAAGCGCTTGCAGGTTGTTGAAGCATTCCGCCAGGCAAACAAAGTAGTTGAGAATCGTCCGGAATGGATGATCATCAAAGTTGTTCCTGTTATTCCACCTGAACTTCGCCCACTCGTTCCACTGGATGGCGGACGTTTCGCAACATCGGATCTGAACGATCTGTACCGTCGCGTAATTATCCGTAACAACCGTTTGAAGCGTTTGATCGAGATCAAAGCACCAGACGTAATTCTCCGCAACGAGAAACGTATGTTGCAGGAAGCAGTTGATTCCCTGTTCGACAATTCGCGTAAGTCAAACGCGGTGAAGACAGAATCAAACCGTGCACTGAAATCACTTTCTGATTCCTTGAAAGGTAAGCAGGGCCGGTTCCGTCAGAACTTGCTTGGTAAGCGTGTGGATTACTCTGCGCGTTCAGTAATCGTCGTTGGACCAGAACTGAAACTGCACGAGTGCGGTCTTCCGAAAGACATGGCGGCTGAGCTTTTCAAACCGTTTATCATCCGCAAACTTATTGAGCGCGGAATTGTGAAGACGGTAAAATCAGCAAAGAAAATTGTTGATCGCAAAGACGCAGTAGTTTGGGATATTCTTGAAAACGTTTTGAAAGGTCACCCGGTTCTGTTGAACCGTGCTCCGACACTTCACCGTTTGGGTATCCAGGCTTTCCAGCCAAAACTGATCGAAGGAAAAGCGATCCAGCTTCACCCGCTCGTATGTACAGCATTCAACGCTGACTTTGACGGTGACCAGATGGCGGTGCACGTTCCATTGGGGAACGCGGCAATCCTCGAAGCACAAATGCTGATGCTTGCATCACATAACATCCTGAACCCTGCGAACGGTGCGCCTATCACGGTTCCTTCACAGGACATGGTACTTGGTCTGTACTACATGACCAAGGGCAAGAAAACGGATGATACTCTTGTTGTAAAAGGACAAGGCCTTGTTTTCTACAATGCAGAAGAAGCAATCATCGCGTACAATGAAGGACGCGTTGAACTGAATGCATTCGTGAAAGTGAAAGTGCCTAACCAGAAGGAAGACGGAAAACTTGTTTCGAAAATAATCGAGACAACGCTTGGCCGTATTCTCTTCAACCAGGTTGTTCCGCACGATGCCGGTTACATCAACGAACTTCTCACGAAGAAATCGTTGCGTGACATTATCGGTTACGTATTGAAAGAAACCGGAATGGCGAGCACTGCGAAGTTCCTTGACGATATCAAAGAACTTGGTTTCCGCATGGCATTCAAAGGCGGACTTTCGTTTAACCTTGGCGACATCATTGTTCCTGAAGAAAAGGAAAAAATGATCGCTGAAGCAAACACCCAGGTTGACGAGGTGAAGATGAACTACAACATGGGCTTCATCACCAACAACGAACGTTACAACCAGATCATCGACATCTGGACACATACGAACAACCGCATCACGAAGAAAGTATTGGATCAATTGTCGTCAGACAGACAAGGTTTCAACCCTGTTTACATGATGCTTGATTCCGGTGCGCGTGGTTCGAAAGAACAGATCAAACAGCTCGGTGGAATGCGTGGTCTGATGGCCAAGCCTTCGAAAGCAGGTTCTTCGGGTGGAGAGATTATCGAGAACCCGGTTATCTCCAACTTCAAAGAAGGTCTGTCGATCCTTGAGTACTTCATCTCTACGCACGGTGCACGTAAAGGTCTTGCCGATACCGCTTTGAAAACAGCGGATGCGGGTTACCTCACACGTCGTCTCGTTGACGTTGCACAGGATGTTGTAATCAGCCAGCCTGATTGCGGAACACTTCGCGGTCTTGTTGCATCAGCATTGAAGAAGAGTGATGAAGTTGTTGAATCGTTATATGACCGCGTTCTTGGTCGTACTACAGTTCACGATGTATACGATCCACAAACCGGCGACCTGATCATTGGTTCCGGATTGGAAATCACAGAAGAGTACGCTACGCAGATCGAGAATTCAGCAATTGAAACCCTCGAGATCCGTTCGGTATTGACTTGCGAATCGAAACAAGGTGTGTGCGCGAAATGTTACGGACGTAACCTCGCAACAGGCCGCATGGTTCAGCAAGGTGAAGCGGTTGGTGTAATTGCAGCACAGTCTATCGGTGAGCCGGGTACACAGCTTACACTCCGTACATTCCACGTAGGTGGTGTTGCGGGTGGTTCAGCTGCTGCTTCTAAACTGGAAGCGAAATACGACGGTATCATTGAAATGGATGAACTGCGTACAGTAATACGCAAAACCGAAGAAGGCTCACAGAATGTTGTTATCGGCCGTTCGGCTGAGATGCGCATCAGTGACGTGAACACCGGAATTGTTCTCACTACAGGTAACGTTCCTTACGGATCGGTACTGTATGTGAAGAATGGTGAGAACGTGAAAAAAGGCCAGGTGATCTGCGATTGGGATCCGTACAACGCGGTAATCGTTTCCGAGTTCGGTGGTAAAATCGAATTCGATCATATCGAAGAAGGCATCACATTCCGCGAAGAGTCTGACGAACAAACAGGCTTCCGTGAGAAAGTAATCACTGAATCGAAAGACAAGACGAAGAACCCGTCGATGCGTATCATCAACGGTGAGGAGATCCTGAAAACGTATAACATCCCGGTTGCTGCACACATCATCATTGATGACGGTCAGAAAATCGAGGCAGGACAAATTCTCGTTAAGATCCCGCGTGCACTCGGTAAGCAAGGCGATATCACAGGTGGTCTTCCACGTGTGACCGAATTGTTCGAAGCACGTAACCCAAGTAACCCGGCTGTTGTATCAGAGATCGACGGTGTAGTTACTTTCGGTAAGATCAAACGTGGTAACCGCGAAGTGCTCGTTGAGTCACGCACCGGTGAAAAGAAAACATATTTGATTCCGTTGTCGAAACACATTCTTGTGCAGGAGAACGACTTTATCCGCGCTGGCGAATCACTGTCTGATGGAAGCATCAGCCCAGGAGATATCCTCGCGATCAAAGGACCAACTGCAGTACAGGAATACCTGGTAAACGAAGTACAGGAAGTATATCGTTTGCAGGGTGTGAAGATCAACGACAAGCATTTTGAAGTAATCGTTCGCCAGATGATGCGTAAAGTAGACATCGTTGATCCGGGTGATACGATGTTCCTCGAAACGCAGATCATCAACAAGGCTGACTTCATGGAAGAGAACGATCGTCTCTTCGCGAAGAAAGTGGTTATTGAGCCTGGCGATTCACAGAGCTTCAAAGCAGGACAGATTATCTCTGCGCGCAGGTTGCGTGATGAAAATTCGATGCTCAAGCGTAAAGACCAGGCATTGGTTGACGCGCGCGATGCAGTACCTGCAACATCATCACAAATTCTCCAGGGTATCACACGTGCGTCACTCCAGACAAACTCGTGGGTGTCTGCGGCATCGTTCCAGGAAACTACAAAAGTCCTGAACGAAGCAGCTGTAAACGGCAAGCAGGATTCACTCTTAGGTTTGAAAGAGAACGTAATTGTTGGTCACTTGATTCCAGCGGGAACCGGATTGCGCAGCTACGAAAAACTTGTTGTAGGCTCGAAAGAGGAGTACGAGAAGTTGATGGCGGCGAAGAAGGAGACGATGGAGGAGGAGGCGTAATAAGCCGAATCTTAAGTGAAATGAAAATGGAAACGCCTCGGGAAACCGGGGCGTTTTTTTTTGTGATTTATTGTCCGCATTCGGCAGGTTAAACCTGCTTTTAGGTTCAATTCCGGAAGCAAAAATGCGCTCGGAAAAATGCTTCGATTTTTGTAAATTTGATTGTGGCGAAAGTGAAAAAACAGTACCTGGATTTTGAGATTGACAAGATCACAAACTCCATTGAGGATGCGCTAAGTGGAATGAGCCTTCCTACGGAAGTCCGGATACTGATTAAGGATGATCTGACGCGAATCAAGAAAGGACAAGCCTGGTCGTTTAACTGGAAGCAGGAATTTCAAAGCGCGGATCGGGATGTTTTTAAGCTGGTTGCTACAATTGATCCGGGTACTGTTCAAGGATTCATCAGCATTACGAGCAGCCTGATCATATTTACATGAACCTGCTTGAAAACGCACCCTTCAACAGAGGGAAGGGTAAACGTTATATTGGTGTTGCGGCAAACCTTGTAGCGTACGCTTGCCGGTTATCCTTCCACCAGGGAAACCGTGGAGTTGTATCCTTCAGATCAAAGACACGCTTAATTGAACATTATGAAAAATCGTTGGGAGCACGGCACGTTGGAGGTCATTTGATGATTATCTCAGAACAGCCGGCTTTGCAATTAGTAGATAAATATTTTCCAGATACCCAGAAATGAAAAAGAAGTATAAAATCCAAATAGAAAGACTTGACGACATTGACGTTGTTTTCGACCCGGCTCCGCTTACACCAAAAGAGAAGGAGTTGCTTTCAGCAGCTATCCGGGAGATGAAGGAAGAGAGTTCGCGTAAGGGGAAGAAGAAGAAACCGGCGGCGTGAGGATTATGCGGTGATTAACGGATTGTACAGATACGAAAAACTTGTTGTGGGCTCGAAAGGGGAATATGAGAAGTTGAGGGTGGTGAAGAAGGAGACGATGGGGGAGGCTTAGGCTTACTCGAATTCGAAACGAAAATGGAAAAATGCCTCGGGAGACCGAGGCGTTTTTGCAGTAGTTGTTTCGCGGCTTCCGATGAATTACATTTATGTAGATGAAATTTTATGTTGGAGTAACGGATACCGAATGGTATAATTATCTTGGTCGGATTAATCCGGAGGACGTAAATTTCTGGCAACCCGGCGGAAGGGCGACATTCAAAGCAATTGAGCCCGGTGCTCCTTTTCTTTTCAAACTTAAAAGTCCTTTGAACGTAATTGGAGGGGTTGGATTTTTTTCAACACATTCTATTTTACCTATTTCCATGGTTTGGGAAATTTTTGCCAATAGAAATGGCGCCGAAACTTATGAGGAGTTCTATAATAACATTCGCCGGTTACGAGCTCGTGACAATACGTTGAACGAAAATCCCAGCATTGGTTGTATAGTGCTGACCAACCCTATTTTTTTCAAACCAGAAGATTGGATCGCCACCCCGGTTGATTGGAGCCAGAATATTGTTCAAGGGAAATCTTATTCGACCGAAAACCCTGTTGGATTAGCTCTCTGGAAGACGGTTGAAAGCACCTTACATCGCTACAGCATTGATCAACAGACCGACGGTGAAAAGAGCCAATTAATTCTTGAAGAATCAGAGGCTCAATACGGTAAATCTGTGTTGAGAAAAGTGAGATTGGGTCAAGGTGCTTTCCGTGTTATGGTCACGGATGCATATTCCAGGAAGTGTGCGATCAGTGGAGAAAGAACGTTGCCGGTTCTTGAAGCAGCACATATAAAACCCTACGCGAAATCGGGCCCTCATTTTATTTCCAACGGGCTATTGCTTCGATCCGATATTCATAAATTGTTTGATAATGGATATGTTACGATTACAAATGATCTTAAAGTCGAAGTCAGTAAGCGCATTAAAGAAGAATATGAAAACGGGAAAGAGTATTACCAGTTTCATGGCAAGACACTAGGGATTCTTCCTCATCGTGATCTTGATAGACCGTCGAAATCATATATTGATTGGCACAATTCAAATATTTTCAAAGGATAATCACATGGGCGAAATCAAAGAACTAACTAAAAAGATTCTTGAATTCCGGGATGAGCGGAATTGGGCACAGTTTCATACTGGAAAAGATCTGGCAATTAACTTGAATGTCGAAGCTTCGGAATTATTGGAGTTATTTCTCTGGAAGAAAAGTGAGGATGTTAACGTTGAAAAATTGAAGCTGGAATTGGCGGATGTCTTTTATTCTGCATTGTTACTTGCGCATACTTACGATGTTGATGTGAATGAAATAGTATCTGATAAACTCCGAATTAACGCAGCAAAGTACCCCGTGGACAAGGCTAAAGGTTCGAATAAGAAGTATGATCAATTGTGAATGTAATACAACTTTAATCATTGTTCCATGTATATCGAAACGCTAGGCTTAACCAACGTAAGGAGTTTTACCCGGGAAATCATCCAGTTAAGTCGCGGAATAAACATTTTGGTTGGCAAGAATAATTCTGGAAAATCTACCATTATTAGGGCCGCATACTGTTTGCAAACTGGGCACAATAGTCAAAGTATCGAGGTTCGAAAACTGGCGAAGTTTGGGCAGATTGACATTCAGTTGAAGGAAATCACAGTTAAGGAGAGGAATCTATTTAATCACAAGAGTGCTGCCACTTACAAAACATTCGATTCGAGACAGACGATTTTTATTGAGTTGTCTGATAAGAACAAAAGAAGCGGATACTATTTTCCTAGTAAGCTCTTAAGAAAAAATAAGAGGGGAGAAATGTTACCGCCAGATAACGATAAACTGGTTGAGTTCAAGGACTTTTCCGATAGTGAAGCCAGTGGAAATTTTATTTATCCCTATTTAGCAAAGAGGAAGACTGACTACTACGAAGGACAGGGGGGTAAAGATGAAATGTATCGGGTGTCTGAAAATTTCAGAAATCTTGCATCAAAGATTGCTAAAATATCTAGTCCGGCCAATGCACTAAGTGAGGAATTCAATAGACTATGTTTGGATATATTACAGTTCAAGATTGGTACGATTGCAGGTGAGGGCAATAATAATTTCGATGTAGGAATTATGATACGCGATGGAGAAACGATTTCATTGAGGGCAATAGGGGAGGGAGTGGCAAATATTTTGGGATTAATTGTCATATTGTTAACGGAGAACAATAAACTATTTTTTAATAGAAGAATTGGAAAATGATATTCACCCGGAGGCTTTAAAGAAATTATTGGCGCTAATTGTTAGTAAATCGAATCAAAACCAGTTCATCGTCTCCACCCATTCCCATATTGTATTAAAATATTTGGGAGCCGCCCCGGATTCGAAAATATTTTACACCGAATGGAGTCCGCATGGAACAGATAACGCAGAGTACAAGAACATTCCTACTTCACATATTTCTGAAATTCAAAACACTCCTGAAAGTCGAATGCAAATATTACACAAGCTGGGATATGAATTTCAGGATTTTGACTTGTATCATGGATATTTGCTGTTGGAAGAATCTTCAGCCGAACAGATAATTCGCGATTTTCTTATTCCCAGCTTCGCTCCAGAACTTTATGGAAGAATAAAAACCATAGCAGCCCGCGGTGTAGATGATTTGGAGGTGAGAGTTCAGGATTTTAATAGACTATTCGTTTTTATTCATACAAATCCGATTTATAATAAGAGGGCGTGGGTTATGGCGGATGGTGATGAAGCTGGTCAGAATTGTATTGCCAAATTGAAAGAAATTTATTCGCAATGGCCTAGGGAGCATTTTGGAAATTTCACTGCTCACCGATTCGAGGAGTACTATCCGACAAGATTTCAGAAAGATGTTCAAGCAGTATTTGCGGCGGCGGACCGTAAGAAACGACAGCAGCGCAAAAGTGAATTGCTTCAAAAGGTCGTTCAATGGGCATTTAATAATCGCGAAGACGCAGTTACGGAATTTTCGGAATCTGCATCAGAAGTAATACAGTTTTTAAAGAAACTGAAACCTGGTAAAAATTGACATCTTCTCCGTCGAAAGTAACAGATCAACAAAAGACTGCCCTCGGTAAGTTTTTGGATGGCGTTTGTAATTGGTCGTGGATGAGGATCGAAAGATCATTTCTCCAAAACCGATCTTAGCGCGGAGGATGTGAGTTGGGTTGAGTGAGATTGATTGTGTGGATTGAATTTGTTTCACCCCTACGGGGGTTCTGGTAGCCGTTCGTATTCGTAACCCGATGCTTACGCATCGGGCTACGAATATTCCGCTCCTACGGGGCTCGTGTCGTGAAAGGATTCCACCCCTACGGGGTTCTGGTTACCGCTCATATGCGTAACCCGATGCCTGCGCACCGGCTACGGAAATTTCGTTTCTATGGAACTATGCATAGCCTGGCTAACCCAGAAAAGGATACAACCCTTGGAGAGTTGGGAAGGGCGATGGATAGCTTAATTCACGACCTTTGTCATTGCCAGCATGCCTCACTCCGAAATCTTCTACTCCCGCTTCCCACTCTTCCACACCATTGGTAAGTTTGGTTCTATCATCGCGGCAGTATCCTTGATTTTGTGCATTTGTTTTTTTCAATCGTTGATTCCATTCGCCGGATTTTTTCTTTTCATCATGCTGATCGTGGTTAGCAGGCGAGAAGAAACTTTAGTGGCCGTTGACCGCTCTGCCAAACTGATCACGGTGAAGTATGCGAGTTTCGGTAAGGAAAAGATGCTCCAGCTCAACTATGAAAACGCAGTGATCACTTTCCAACCGGAGCATACGGGTCCACGTGGCGGGTTGAGGATGACAGTACGAATTTGTAAACCAAAGGGTAACGTGAAAGTTCAGTTCGTGGAGCACCAATGGATGACGCATCCCGAGTTGAAGAAGTTGTATGAGGCGTTGACCGCGGAAATTACCGGGTAGATCGCCCTGGAAAGATGTGCGATTTTCATGATTCTCGACTTCGCCCGGATCAGCCAACACCTTCCCCTTGTCCAAACGCTCCGCCCTGTAGTACTGGATAGGTATCCGTTCAACCAGAAAAAACTACGCCGGCGTCTCCGGCACAATAATCGTCAACTCCGCCAACAAAAATTCCTTCTCGATCACCTGACTGCTCAGCTCATCATCAAACAGTTCGTACACTGTCCAGATGCAAAAGCCGTACTCCACATTGTCTCTTTTGTGAATTTTATCGAGGTACATGGCGGTGCATTTGGAGTCTCCTCTTAAATATACTGTTTCTCCCACCCAGGGTTTTCGGTCTTGAATTTTTGTCATTGTGTTTGCATGTGAGAGGGAAGTTATGGGTATGCAAATTTACGATTTTTTCACTGGCGAGAGCTATTAGCTTCTGTCTCTTCGTGTTTCCATCACTTCCAAAAATTCCTTCTGGCGCTTCGCATCAACCGCAGTGCTGCTGATCATGTACGATCGCGTACCATATCCAACACCACAACTGATGATCAGCATTTTTCCGGTGGCGTTATTGCGCGGAATAAAAAACACAAAGTGTCCGTACGCGAATCGCACACACCCGATGGTGTGTGTAGCGGCCATAGCATACGTTTTGTGCAGGCTGTCGTTGTATTTTCTCACACCGGCATCGTAATTTTTCACTTCCACGGAATCTTCGTCGTACCGGGAATCCCATCGGTATTCTGTTTTTTCATTGGAGAGAATCATCTCCGGCGGACAAGCTCCAAAGTAAAACGTGTCGCTTCCTGCGGCGATGTAACCCGAACTGTCTTTGCGTTCGACGTATTTCCACGTGGAGGGAATGCTGACGATCATTTCGTAAATTCCTATTTCACGTTCTGCCTGGTAGTTGAGTACCCTGACGTTCCACCCGAAATAGAAAACGCAGGAGCCGTCGTCGGGATCGTCGGTAACGAGAAAATCCCAGTAGAACACTTTGTTGAGCTCGCGACTGTTGACCGCTGCAACATGCTCGTAAGGTTCCGGACTCATCCAGGTTTCAACGGGTTTCAGCGCTGCGAGTTTGTACTGGATGAAGTACGCATCGTAATAACGGTGAAACTGTTGTGCGAAAGTGGTGTCGGTTGGTTTGGATTGTCCCTTGGGAAAAATTGTTTCTTTTCCGGTGGTGTCGGTGCGGACGAGATTCATGAACCAACCATCGTCTGATGCATCGTTGTCGTAACCGGCCTGGATGTACCAGATGCTTTTGCTGTCGCGGCCGAGGATCGCAAGAATGCCCTGGTCATCGGAGGAGTCGAGTACATCAATGGCGAAATCGATTGTTTTGCCTTCTCCGCTCCAGGTGTGCACGGGAATGCGGTGGCCATAAGAAATGGTTGCGTACTGCTGCGCGGAAATATTCAGCGAGAAAAGCAGGAAGAAAAGTGTAAGGCCGCGCATGAATGGAAAGTTAGGGATATTCCGGAAGTGTTTGGAGGGGCACCTTGTTAACCCTTACTAACCCTCAAAGGCATATATGCCTTTGAGGGTTAGTAAGGGTCTCCAAGGGTGCGCAAAGGTCAGTAAAACCGATACACCACTTTCCAGCATTCTCCCTTCAATCCATTCCCCATGTGCCACGCCGTTACCTTCCGCATGCCCGTCAGTAAACCTTGTTCATTGTACGCGTAATACGTGTAGCGCCAGGGAGGTTCGGAATCACCATGCGCAAATTCCTGCGTCTCTGTCAGCGCGCCGGATTCGTTGTAGATGTGTTTCTCCACGTAGGGTGTGGGAATACTATCGGTGAAATCGATCCAGGATTTCTGAAGTAATAAACCTGTCGACGAATAGACATACGAAAAACGATCGGTGAGAAATGTGCCGTTGGTGTAAACATCTTTTTGTACAACGCGGCCGATGCTGTCGAGTGTTTGCTCTTCCGTTTGTGTAACGTATTGATCGCAGTCTGCGTAATAACGCGAAATGTACACGTGCCGTTCTTCCGGATACGTTACGCGTATTTCGCGCTCGCGGATACCTTCGCCGCGTTTAGGCCAAATCTCAATTTCTGTATTACCTTTTTTCGTGTAGGTATACACCGTGTCGCCGCGATGATCAATTCTGGTTTTGGAAATCACCTGGTGATTTTCGTACAGGATGATTACTGTTTCCGAACTGTCGTTCCACGACGGTGTGGTATGCATGGTGACTTTCCCGCCGCCGCTTTTGTATTCGTAGGTTTTTATAATGATGCGCGGAGGGGATTCGCCACCTGGCGAAGAAAGATACGTAGTGTCGCTGGTGATCCGGCGTTGGTCGTCGTAAATAAAATGATGTGTGGCGAACCGGTGCGAAGAAAAAGACTGGGCCCAGAAATAATCCAGCGCAAGCAGGTCGCCGCTCCTGTTGTACGTTTCAGAAACGGTGTCTGTTGTTTGCGGAGTTTTCTGTTCGGTACAAGGATCGGAAATAATTTTCCGCGTTGCGATGTTGTATTTTTTTGCATCGCTGGGCGGGTGAGTGGAATAATCGGTGCGGAGCGATTGCTGCGCGGAAATGTTCAGTGAAAAAAACAGGAGAAAAAGTGTGAGACAGCGCATGTACGGAAAGTTAGGATTTTTTTGAAGAGGTCGCGGCGTTCCCATGTGGCTCAAAGCAAGGGAGCGCAGCGACCCAAACAACAATTGCATTCTCCGCTTCATTTTTAATGTTCACCGCAATCGCGTTCTCATTCATCTCATCGCGTGTTCAGAAAAATATTTTCATTCTCCTCTTCATTTTTATCGTTCACCGTTTATTGTGTTGCGCGATGTTTTTATTCTCCTCTTCATTTTTATCGTTAGCCGCAATAGCGTTTTTTCCTGAATCAATTTTCGAAAGATGAATGTATAATTGATCAGCAATCAAAGTGAATCTTATCAGTGCACAGTCCGGAGGATCCCTGGTCCTGATCATTTTTTGAGTTCACGAAAAAACTGACCACACAGTATAACAGGGGCGTATCCCGAAAAGCCATCAGAGTAGGGAAATGAAAAACAAACCCAAAGCATGAAAAAAGAAAAAGAAAATTCAGAAACAACGCTCACCTCGCCGCCAACGGGAGGTACGATCCAGATCGGATCGATTGTCGCTTATTATGGAACAATTGCTCCGGATACCTGGCTTCTGTGCAACGGCGATGCAATTCCTGCGCAGTACAACACGCTCATCAGCCTGGTCGGTGCGAACACGCCTAACCTCTGCTCACGTGTGATCATGGGCGTGGGAAGTGGAAAAGAGAATAACGTGACGTTCACTGTTGAGCTCGGTGACACCGGTGGTCAATACGAACACACGTTGTCGCTTACAGAAATGCCTTGTCACCAGCATTTAGGTTTCGGTGAATCAAGCGACAGCAACTGGGGAACCGGCCGTTCAAGCAGTACAGGCTATACCGGAACAGGTGATAACGACAAGGATAACTATCTCTATGGTTCTTCGTTCACCGGTGGAAATCCTACGGACCTGATCGGCAACACCAACAACATCGAAACCGGAAAGGCAACAGGCACTACCAATGCGCACAACAATGTGCAACCGTACCTGGCGATCAATTACATTATTTATGCCGGCACAAACTGATCAGCCGCAGAAACACAGAACCCCGAAAGGGTGAAACAAATCATCATTAAAAAACTTTAAACGAAAAACCCATGTTTAAAAAATCAGATCCGAATACTTATACGAAGTTCTGTTCGCTCTCAGACGGAACCAACACGATCGGCACACTCGGGCTCGAGTACCAGGTGGTGTTGTATGAAGACGTGCAGGCAAAAGATTCCACGTCGGTCTACAGGCCACTCAACCAGAAGTTCATTGTGTATTGCACTGAGCGGATCAATATTTACAATCCGAACAGCCAGAATCTTCTGCCGACGACGGACCTTGCCGCGTACAGTAATTACCCGGCCATGATCAACGCCACGATGTATATTGATCAACCGGATGGAGTTAAACTTCAGATCATCGAATACTCACCGGAAACCATCAACACGCAGATCGATACATCGGGAACTACGGGCAGTGAAACCGGTGTGACCAAAGAAAGTTCCAACAGCCGTACCAGCGGATCGATCTGCGTGTTGA